>Ga0326511_10004896_pt1 | contig 10623 bp, 12 predicted proteins | sample 0_2496_0518_D_FD_203701 | JGI IMG/M metagenome (GOLD analysis project Ga0326511, IMG submission 203701) | Bovine rumen microbial communities from UC Davis, California, United States - 0_2496_0518 | ecosystem: Host-associated > Mammals > Digestive system > Stomach > Rumen | place: USA... | reverse complement strand
GCTTGTATAGCTGTTATTTGCATAGGTTACAATAGTAAGTGCTTCATATGCGATATTGGGAATCCACGCGGCGCCCCCATTCGGACTTTCAAAGAGTTTAGGGACATAACGCGCCCCGATATACTGTATAGACATATTTATACCTCCTGATCCCATGTATAAGTTATATTGGCTCCCGATCGGGTCGCCTTAAGTGTATAAGTTCCATCCGCTGCAGGCACTTCCGCCAGCTTTTCAAGAATACCTTTCAAGTCATACGGATATTCTGTTTCATTTCCGACCGGCACATCGTTTTCCGTCACAAATTCTTCCGTCCCGTCAGGGTAGCATACCTGCGGTGAAGCGAAAGGTGTGGACTGTTCGGTGGTAGGTGTGGCAAGTTCGTAGACGAGATAGACACCTGACATAGCTTCTTTGAAGGTGGCGGCATCCAAATAAGACGAAGGAGCAACGACAACTCTGAGATTCCCTGATGCGGTTACTCCGATAGTCCTATAGTTAGCGGACGGATTTCCAGATTGTTCATTTCTGGTTTGTACATTAAAGAGTGAACATACAATATTGGGCATTGTATGCTCATCAACCGTTTTGATTAGTCCATTCAGAGAAGTCGATAGAAAATCCTGCTTGTTGCTGTCACTTGATTGTACTGACCAGCTCAGCGTTCCCAGATCCACCACACCGTACTTCCTTGTAATCGTCCCATCCGCTTCTTTCCTGTCACCATCCGCATACAGTTTATTGTTTGCGTCAAGTTTGAAGATGCCACGCAGAACGTCAGAACCGAGTGGATAGGTTATTGATTTGTACGGTTCATATTCTCCGTTGCGGTCTGGATTGGATAGGTTGATGCAGATGTCATGGTGGTAGACGTTGCCATATAATACCGTAGATGTATTGGTTTCAATCTGAAAGTATGTCGCATTGTTTGGAGTAACAAACGTGAGATTGTTAGTATATACACCTCCAATATTGTTCTTGTATGAATCGTAAAACATAACTCGTAGATAGTATTTATTCTGAGAACCGCCGTCTGTTTTTCCACAAGTTGCATAGTACGTTGTGTTTGGCAAAATAGGACAGTAATTTTTAGAGCAGATACAATTGGTTGCAGACGGATTAGAAATTGTTCCAGCTCTCCACTCTTCATCCCACTGATTAAACCCTACGCACTTCTTCCCCGTCACTTCCACGCTCTCAATCGAACCGCTGTTGTACGCCTGATAGCCACCGAGGAATCCATATGACCGAAGCCATGCGATACCATTAGTGTCAAGTGAGTACGCATAATCAGCAATAGCAGAGCCGAGCATCTGTGTTAAGTCGATGACCATATCAGATCCGCTTGTTAACCCTGTAATAGCCGATCCTGCGCTTGCTCCAAGTGATTCAGCACCGCTTTTCTTCAAGTAGTATTTATGTCCGTTCGTGACGGTCACCGATTCACCATTGCATAGCTGATTCTCCGCCACGCTTGCCCCGACCAAAGTCGGATAGCATAACGGCGCGATACCGGAAAGACCTCCAGCGGTTTCCCTCTCCAGATAGGGCGCGTTATCCGTCCGCATCTGGTCAGAAATAAGGTTGCCTGCGAATAGGTCCGGATATACCCCGTCTTTGTCTGCCTTATTTTCAAGCTGTTCTACAACATTTTTCACGTCCGCATTATATACCGCAGCCTTTATCCAATATGCCGTATTAACGTCAGGAGGATCCATCCCTGCAGGGACCGGCTTCTTGCTCATATAGGAATAGTTCCCGTATGTGACTATTACAAGCCCGTCATAAGCAACGCCGGGAAGCCATGTATTAGAGCCGTCCGGACCCTCATAAACAGCCGGCACATACCGCGCCCCGATATAATATCTGTCTGCCATGCTATCACCTCGCACTTAATACAAGATGACCGTATTCGGGCTGCAGAGGAATACTGATATCATATTCCGTTGTATTGAACTGGATATCGTCCCAGCTATTCGGAATATACGCCACAAAATAGCCGTCAGCCGTCAGACCGAACCATACCATCTTAATAGCATCTGCTAATATCTCCGGCACATGATCGGATAACCAGGCATAGAGACTTGCAAGGAACGCAGGCGGAAATTCTCCGTTTTCCATCTGTTCCATGAAGTTTTCAAGATCCGCGATCCTGTCGTTATACCCTCCAACGAGTGTTTCCAGTTCCTGCATTTTTGCCAGGAGCTCCCGCATATACCGCAGGAGCTCATCAAGGTTGAGGTCCTGGAAGTTCGTATAGGGGAAATGTTCAAATAAAGCCATATCCTCACCTCCTACCATATCAGCACACAGAACCGCTCTTTAAACTGTCCTATTATGTACTGATACATATTCATAATAACATCACGCTGCTGCTGTATCAGGGCCTGCGTGGAAGTCACGCCTATGTTTCCCTGTTCCACTCTCTGCAGGCTGCTGGATCCGGTAGTGTTCCCCGCATCGTCAATCGTGCCGGTCTTACTTCCAGTGTCCTCTATCCTGCCCGTTTCGGTTGCAGTTCCGCTGTCTGTGATCGTTCCCTCTCCGTTATCCGTTACGGTCTTACCATAGGTAATTGTCCGGGCATTAGTTCCTTCCGTATCTGTAACAGATCTGTCGTGCTCCGTAGGAGATCCGGAGTTAAAAGCATTTACGGAATTAATGACGCTTCCGTCCTCTGTCCATGAATCGTTGATCGTGTCGGATCCGGAATTAACACTCTGGTTAGTGTTTGTCGTTTCCCTTGTATTTCCGCTCGTTCCCTCGCTCTCCATGGTCCTGACGTTTCCGGTGTTTTCTGTGATCGTCCTTGTATTTCCGCTCGTTCCTGTAGTGCTCCCCGTTTCCGATATAGTCCCGTCTTTATTCCAGATCGGATTGTAATGATACAACATCGTCTCATACATCTGCGCCCAGTCGAGGGAGTGCATTTTGGACCATATCCGGATCTCTTCCTTTAAGAAATCGGTGTCCGTATGTAATAAGGAAAGCTGTGAACAGTCCAATAGCAGATTGGATATCAGCGTTGCCTTGTCCAGTTCCGGGAAGTCCTTAAACAGATCCGGATATCCTTTGGTGAATGGATTAGTAGGAAGCTGCAGGCCATCAAAGATCGTCGGATCGTGATTATATGCTCCGAGGATTGAGAAGAAATATCTATTCGACATTTTCCGCCACCCCCTCTGTGTCGATCGTCCGCAGCTTTACGTTTAGATTCAGACCGAACATATTATTCGCGCGCTCCATGCTCTCGCGCATGGTCTCAAGCCAAAGCGTGCACTTCGACATAGTAGCCTCATTGTTCGCGTTCACCTCATCTACAAGCAAACGTTCCTTTTTCTCCACTGCATTGTAAAATCCCATATCCGTGTAAAACTTGTTTTCGATGTTTTTCAGCGATTCAAACAGATCGTTTGCAATGTAATTATCCCGCAAATTCTGCGTGAAATAGTCAACCTTAAGTCTTCCGGTCGTTTTGTCAAAAAGTTTTTCGTCAGCTACGACCATAGGCTCCCCGCCCGCCACGGTATCAAAAAGTCTCTTGAAGGATTCTGCTACTGCTCGGGATCCTGCCGCGAAAATGTAGGCAAGTTTGGAATTGAGGATATTTACGCCGATTGCCTCACTTGTCATAGCCATCAGATCCGCGTAATATCCCACGATATCCATAATAGACCCATAGAGAGGCTGCATTTTAATGATTTCACAGTCCTTATGAATCGTTCTGATATATGTTTCTTCCAGGGCCGGATTCGTCACCGTTGCCGTCTTCGGCATATAGTTGATATCATATCCGCCAAGGGTGCACCACTGGAAAATCGTGCCAAACTTCGGAGTTTTCAGCACTGCCCCATAACCGGCGACAAACAGGGTATATATGAAATACGCCTTATCCCATCCGGGCTTATCCGGCAGAGTGAATTCATACCTTGCCATGGCCTGCTGCAATAAGTATTTCACAAAATACATATGCAGCGTGGTATTTTTGCAATGAACGGTAGAGGGCTGAAAATGTGCGTTGTATCGGTTGATAAAATCATATTCAAACATTTATTCGTAATAGAACCCCCTTTCCATATAGGCGCGGACGCTTGCCGTTTCGCTGCTCATTCCGCTTGTAGCAATATCCGCGTCAAGTACCATTATATAACCCGGAATTGCGCTGATCTGCTTTTTCTTTGCAAGCGGTCTTCCTCTGTGGGCGTTGTCCTCTTCCGCCAGAAGGAAATGCTGCGCGGTTATGCTCCACGTTCTGTTTATCTCGTAAAGGCTGCCTGTCGAACCTGCCGCAGTAAGCGTCGGCATTGCTGACTTGATGGAAGATACTATGCCGTTTGCAAGGCTGCCCGCCGTCTGCGCTCCCCTCTCCACGGCCCCGAAGATGTTTCCGCCAAGACCCTCCCCGATTGCGCCGGCGACGCCGCCGACAGCATCTGCAGCGGTACTTACCACGTTTGCGGCGGTTCCCAGATAGTCACGCGTAATTTGTGCCAGTTTGATAGGCACGCCGATCTGCGCCCTGTTTACCGCTATTACTTCGCCGTTATCGTCATGTAGATGCAGCGTTCCTTCACCGGTTATACAGTCAATACCGATTCTATACGAACCAGATAATGAATCTGCAAAATATGTCGTATCAATCGGAAAGAATCCGAAAGGACCGGCGTTGAAGGTAAAACGCGTATATGGCGAAAGATTTAAATAGTTTCCTCTAGCTGCCGCCTGCGGGTGCGCCGGTAATGTGAAAGTCCCGGTTTTATATGCTGTTCCGCCGGCGCCAAGTGTTGCCGCACTGATCCCTGAATTCCACCATCCAAAATGAATATTTCCGGATCCTGAAGTGGGCACACTTACCGACTGCCCGAAGAACATACATGACACAATGTATTGCGCCGGGTTAACAAGCGACTTCATCACCTCAACCGGAAGAACCACTTCCGTGATATCAGGCGGCGTTGTCCGCGTTATGCCGGTCAAGTCATACCATGACGGAACCGAAGCGAACATATAAGAGCATAGCGACGAAAAGGATCCCTGACCCATAGCGAAATATTCTACTGCCCCGACGCCGCCGGTATCATTGATGACACCAAGAACATAAGTGCCGGCGTTTAACGTCCCGCCTATTGGCGTCCCAAGTGAAACTGAAGCGGTATTATCGATTGCCACGGTCGGATATATGCTGTCTGTTATGTCTCCGTCATATTCCGCCGAAGACCTTACGACATATTCAGATGACGCGCCGATTTCATCTTTATAGGTTGCCAGTACATCGACATACAACGAACATTCCCACTCGCCAAGGCGCCAAGTCCATTCACTTATAAAGTAGTAACGGCCGAAATCCGGTATGTAAGCGTAATTATATGCCGACGGGTTACCGGTCCCAACAATCCGTAGCGTAGGATGTATAACGCCGCAGTCGTCCTTAAAATCACAGGCGGCACTTAACGCCGCGCCGCCTGTCGGTCGTTTCGTCGAGTTGTCCCGCTTCGTGAAACTGTAAAAATCTACAGTTATTGCCATGTCTTCACCCCCTTACAGGGTAAGTATAACGGCATTCTCCGTCAGGTCATTCCAATATCTGTCAGTCCATTTCCAGAACTGGTTGTAGTAGTCACCCCGTGCGTTATACGGCGACGGTCTGGAAATCTCGTGTGCGATCGTATGCCCCATTGCTTCCTCATCATAGAGGACCGCAACGACATTTTCAACTGTTACGGCGGATTCAGCCGTCACAATCGTACCGTCTGCTCCGGTGTAAGACGGCGTTGCACTGATCGTTCCAGGGTTCCCAGGATTCTGCCAGAAGGTGAGCTCCGACTTTTCAATATACTTCAGATATTCATCGTTGAAAGTCGTGGAAAGAACCCGGGCATCGACAGCGTTGATAAAAGGGCTGTACATTGCCATCTTAAGGCGCGTTGCCGGCGTATGTCTGGGAATATTCTTACCGGTAAGATTCAGATGATACCGGTATCCTCTCACCCTCATATCCTGCGCGAGCGTCTTAATATAGGCAAACGTCCAGCGCGCAAAATCCGGGAAGTTATCAGGCAGCATGACGGTTTCGTCTGTCAGGGAAGACCCCGTGGCGTCATTGTACTTGGCAACCAGGGAAATGACGTTTCCGGCATCTGCTAGCTTCTTTGCCGCGATAAATCCGGCGACCGTCTCACGCTCCAGCTCTTCGCGGGCCTGCGCGATCTGTGATTGTGCATTTGTCATGACCATACCGAAGAAACGCCCGAGCTCCGAAGGATCGGAAAACGCGGTATCAAGCTGTCTTCCAAAGATGGTAAGATGCTTCTGGTATGTGGTTTCTCCATAGAAATTTGTCTGAAGAACCTTCGGCTTGTTGATGACGTACTGGTCCACCGCCTGACCGTCCGTCAGCGGATAGCTGTCATTGTTTTCAAAGTCATTGTCCAGGGGCGTCAGCTTCCGGACGTGGTTTCCCCACTGTTCCGCATTCTTCCGGATCCCGGAAAAGATGGGACGATAGGCGCGATCTGAAAAGATCGTTTTGTGCATGATCTGGGAAATCGAATTGATGACCGGATCGTATCCCGTCTGTAGTGCCGTTGTCGCCTGGGCGATAAAACCCGCCGTGTCAATCGGTGCTGCCTGGTTGCCGCCCTTGACATTGTTTGTGATCGTGTTGACAAGCTGATAGATCTGATTGATCGACATTTCATTCATTGCCATGGTTGTTTGTTTCTCCTTTCATTAATCTGCTGTGATTAGTCCCTCGAGCATTTCTTCTACGCTCTCCGGCTCCTTGTTCTTTGCCCCGGCAATATTGCTTGCCTGGATGGTTTCCGTAAGCCCTGTTATCGCCGCCAGGATCTGCTGCTGCACATCCGGCTTTTCTTCCGGTTCCTCCTTTGCTGCAGGTGCCGGTTCCGTCTTTGCTTTCGGTACCGGTTCCTGTTTCCCGGAATTGATTACTGCGGTGATCTGTTCATCCGTCAGTCCTGCTTCGATGAGTGCCCGAAGCTGTTTCATGTTCATGCTTTGATATCTCCTTTCATTATGGCGTTCACGATATCCTGCACGACCCCATAAGGATATCCGTCCGCCGTTAATTTCTTTTTTCGTTCCTCTCCCGCGCCGTAGGATCCATTGATGACCTCTGACGCGACAGATATATACTTAAGTATATTATTGACGGCATTCTGCACCATATCCGGATTGTGCCCGGCAGCTTTCAAGGCTTCCCGTCTCTCCGGACCGTTCCCATATGCGCCGTCAATGACAGACTGCGCAACCGCGTAAACGGAATAGGCTTCAGAAGATTTTTCCTCATATCTCCAAACCGTTTTCCACCCGCTCTTATAGGGCCGGTATGAATAAGTATTGATTTCTTTTCCGCTGCCGTCTCCGGTTCTTCCGTCGTAGTTGCTGTGTGCCGCCGCAAGTTTCGTTTTGCTTATGGCAATCGCCGTATGCTGCCCTGGATTGAGAAGGACATCGCAGGGCTCAAGGCCCTTCCCTGTCTTCAGATTGATCTTCCTGGTAACGTCCTTAAAACCGCATTTCTTCAGCGCGGGAATCATATTTCCTGTATATGTCGCTCCATACTTCGACATGGGAAATCCGGCATAGTCGAGACAGTGGATAACCAGAGATGAACAGTCATAGTCCGGCTTGCCGTTCCGGTTCGCCTGGGAATATCCGTGCTTATTATCCGCTGCGATTCGCTTTGCTTCGGCGACAGCTTTCATTTTATCCGGCATGACATCACCTTCCCGACATTGTTTTGATATAGGCGGACAGCTCCGTCATGACGTTCTTCATGTCGTTTATTACTTCCGCGAGCTTATCAACTTCCTGTTTGTGTATTTCCTGCTCCTGCTCCAGTTTCCAGAACAGAGCGATACAGGCAGCAATAGGAAATCCGAGGGTCCCGATGATCGTTGTAATTGTCTGTACATCCATGGTTTATCTGTCTCCCTTCTTAATATTCGGACTAGGGAGCGGTATATAAGGGCAGACTTTCCCGCGCCGGGCCTTCCGGGCCCTGTCTATGGCGTACCGCTCCCATATAATATATATATTATTTATTTAAAATTGTCAAATAAAATAGGACGGTTTCCCGTCCTAGGCGTAAAGTATTCGGAATATCCGCAGCGCGTCATAATTTTCAAAATATACGCCGCCGTTATAGTAGGCTTTCCAGATCCCCGCGTACAGTCTCCGGCATTCATGCCGCCCCACTTCGCCGGTGAACATTTCCGGCGATCCCGACAGGTGAAACGCAACATAATATTCCGGTCGGCTCTTGTGTTCATAGCAGCATATGCCGCCCCAGGAAAACAGGGGCTTATATTCCCTGATCGGACGCGACCGGATGTTATAGCGGTCATCATACGCGAAATCATTTCCAAGGGCCATCTGTTCATATTCGCTTCCGCTCGTAAGCTGATAAAGTGCCGTCTTTTTCTTTTTCTCCGATATCTTCGAACGTGTCAGCATGATGACCGTAACGCCGCGCTCCACATCCTGGTAGAACTCCTGCTTTTTCCTGCTCATGCGCTCCACAACGTTTACAAGACCAAGGGAAATAAACACATCGTTACCCAGATCGTTACTGTTTGCCAGGGCAAACAATTTGACCGGATCTTTGCCGAAAAGCTCCCGGTTTCGGTTGATCGTCTCATAAGCATTTAATAAAGCATCCCCCAGGTACTTTTGTTTCGCGCTGCTCTTCTCCGGAATGAATTCATCGAACACAATAATTTCTATGTCAGAGGTATCAAACCCGCGCAGATTGGCTATGGATGACAGCGCGCAGACATAGCCGATCGGCGGACCTGACGGAATGGTGTTTCCGTCATCGTCCGTGACAGACTTATAAACGCCTGTTACATACTTGGAGACCGGCCGGCAGAGGATGACCCCGCCGAACATGTCACCGTATACTTTAAACGGCGATAATTCATCCTTGCTGATAACGTCCGCTTCCTTCTGGAGACGGCGCATAAACATAAATTTCTTCCCGGATTCGATGCACCATTTCAGGGCCCCGTAGGTCTTCCCGGTTCCGCGCCCGCCTATGATGAAATTAAAAGCCGTGGAACGGCGGACGGCTTCCCCGAAATCGAAGAAGCCGTTTTCCAGATATAACCCGCTCATAATATTATCTTCTTCCGCTCCGTCCGGATCCCTTCCGCTGACTGCTCTTTTCTTCCTTCGGTTCCGAATCTCCGGTACGACCGCCAACGAAATCAAAGCGGTTTACGCGGCAGTCATTTGTATAAACCGTGTCGCCATCCTTATTCTCATAGGATCCTGTCTCCCAGGATCCCGAAACAAGAATAGGATCCCCCTTATGCAGATAGTCGCCGATGATCTCCGCTGTCTTTCCAAATGCCTTGCAGCGGATGAAATCCGCCTTTTCCCGGTCATAGTCGCGATTTACCGCAATCGTGAAATTGCAGTATGCCGTCTGGTCCTCATTGTTCATATATCTGATTTCAGGATCCTGGGTAAATCTTCCGAGTAATGTAACGCTATTCATGTTCTTATTCTCCTTATAATATCGTTTGCGTGCTTTATCGCAGCAGCATAGTCTCCCGTAATTCCTACGGTGTAAGTTGACGGTTTCAGTGTTAGATTCTTAGTTACGTGCAATGTGTGTCCCTCTGCTTCGATGGTAAAATCCGCATGGTCATTGTAGACCGCTTCGACCCCGCCGGCAGCTCCGTCAAAGACATATCCGATGTCAAAAGCGGCGATACCGCCATGCTCCTCAAGATGCTTCGCGCCGGATTTCTTGCCAACACCTGCACAGGTGAGTTTCAGTCTGCCCTCCTGTTCTGTACAATATTTCTTCGCTCCGAGTGTTCGGAAGCGGGAAGATCCTTCATATTCGTATACGCCCATATAATGCCGCTCGCCTTTTGCGTCATCCGCATATGCGCCGGATTTCTCCGCAAGCTGTTTCTTCCGTTTGTTGTATTCGGTAAAGTCCGGCATAGGCCACTCCTTCGCGCTGTCAGCGTCATATTTGACCGAGTCCGTGTCGCAGTATACAAACCTGCGACCGCATAATTTACGCCCGATATGGAGCTCCAGACGCGCCCAGGCGGTCACCCACGGGGCCCAGGTATAGGAAAGAAAAGCATTATACATTTTCTTGTCAAATTGTTCTTCAGTGATATCGTCACCGAAAAAAAAATCCATTTTCCGGATCGTAGAGAATGTCGACTTTTCCCGGATCCTGGGCGCTCATGCCGTATAAGCTATTCAGCAATTCCTTGGCTTTCGCATAGTAGAGCTCCTGACCCTCAACACCCTTCAGTGCCGTTTTATCCATGTAATACTGCTTTATCAGTTCCCGCAGCGGTTCCGGCAGAGGCTTATACCGTGCATAGGCGACTTCCGAAAAAGCGATCTCGTCATATTCGTACTGCTCCAGGATAATCAGCAGATCTACATCAGTCACGGCGATCTCCAGGTAATCCGCAGCCATGACGCGCCCGTTGTCTATCCATGAATTAACGCATGGTCTGCATTTGCTTCTTGGTATGTACGGGCATCCTTCGAACGGATCCGCGAGCCGTACACCCTTCAGACAGACGCGCATAAGCAGCGCACGGTCATGCTTTATAAGATCCA
>Ga0326511_10004895_pt1 | contig 10624 bp, 7 predicted proteins | sample 0_2496_0518_D_FD_203701 | JGI IMG/M metagenome (GOLD analysis project Ga0326511, IMG submission 203701) | Bovine rumen microbial communities from UC Davis, California, United States - 0_2496_0518 | ecosystem: Host-associated > Mammals > Digestive system > Stomach > Rumen | place: USA: California... | reverse complement strand
ATATATAAAGACTAAATTTTTATTTTTCTCTCGCCTGCGATTAGTACAGATATGAGTTCCGTAGACTTCCGAAAACTGCTATTTATCGCTGTTTGTTAAGGTTTTGAATCGGAAGTCAATCAAGAAAATCGTCAATTTTAAGAGTGAGTCCCATAATGAAATTACCGCCATGCATTTTCTTACGCTTGAATCCTGCCTGTTCCAGTGCGGCATAAAAATCAGTGGTACTTCTTGCATACTCGCCGTTTTCACCGCAGTATTCACGGTAACGTCTGTAAAGTTCTCCAGATTTTTCCTGATAGGACTTGTCCACATCACAGTAGTCATTGATGAATGCACTCAGCCAGTCATTATTATCACGGTATGCACCGATTGCATCCAGCACACACTGCGGTCTGTCAAACTGGAAATTTGCTGCAATAGCTTTCTGTGCGCCCTCAATCAGCCACGACAAAACAGCTCCTCCGGCATTGTCAACGAGGTACTGTGTATAATTTTTGATGTCAGATTTTCCCTGAATTTTTGCATGAAACGGAATCACAATTAATCTTCTCCAAGTACCGTCATCAGAGGCAGACACCTTCGGCAGGTGATTGGTATACAGCACGAGGGTGTGGCTGGGTTCAAAAGAGAACGGGGCTTTGAATTTCTTTTCTGCGAAAATCGGGTCAGTAGAGCAGAGCTGTTTTACCACAGAAGTATTCAATCTCATGCCTTCCTGCAATTCGGCGGCAATAATCAGACGCTTTCCTTTGAGTTCTGCCATTTCAGGCTTGACATTACGCTTGCAATTGACAGTCAGGGCATCAGCTGAAATGTTACCACTGTAGCTGCCGAGAACTTTATAAATCACGTTCCAGAATGTCGATTTGCCGTTTCTGCCATCGCCGTAAGCGATTACCATAAATTCCGCATACACCTTGCCGACAATGCAGAGTCCGCATATCATCTGCACATAATCAATCAGACCTTGGTCATTACAGAAAAATACGTTCAGTGCATCCTCCCATAACTGTCTGCCCTCTTCATTGGGAACGACTGCCGTCACTTTGGTTAAGAGGTCAGCAGGGTCAGTGGGTTTCCATCCATTTAGCCCGTCAGGAAGATAATAAGTTCCGCCCGGTGTATTCAAAAGCATGGCATCGCCGTCAAGCTGTTCCGGAGTTCTCAGCACCAGAGGTTTTGCGGCATCGAGGGCATTGTTCAGACTGCGGATATTGCGGTATTTCATCACAAACCCTCTGAACGATTCAGCAAATAAAAACTGTCTGTACAGCTCTGCCTGTTTTTCTTCGAGATTATCCTGAAAACGCTTTCCGCCCTTGAGGATTTCTTCCTTTCTAAGACCTGCCGATAACATTTCGTTCATGACTGCATCAGACATTTTTTCGGCAAGTGAAAGCTGTGCATCCGTATGTTCAATCATAGCCATAACTGCCGCCTGTTCTGATTCTTCCCAATAAGTGCCGTTATAGCGGAGATAATTGGTCGCAATCGTGAAAACGAGTTCCTCTCCAAAACAGTTGAGGAGCGTTCTTGCTTCGCCAACATCCGAAAAATCATCAGGAATCATGGGCTGTTTTCCGTAATCTTCCGGAGCAATATAACCATCCTGACTGGTGACTTTTCTGCCGAATTTGCAGGCACTGTGCCAAATAGTCCTTAATTCCTCATCGCTGAGAGGCGGCTCACATTCTGCAGCCTTTTCGAGAAACTTCTGATAGGCTTCTTCGGAAACACCGAAACGTTTCACAAGCCTTCCTGCAATTCTGGACATGGTAGAATTACGCTGTCCCTGCGGAATACTGCGGTTAGTCTTCATCAGCGTGAGCCAGTCCTCAATTGTCAGACTGCCTTCATGCCAGACCACTTCGCTTTGTGAGCCGAACATAAACCTTGCGGCATCCAGAGCATTTTTATCAAAGAACGGAAATTCTTTATAAATCTGCTTCTTGGCAGCCTTGTAAGCAATCGGGTCAGTGCAGGGTGCAATCTGAAATGTGATGTGAAATCTCGGTCTTGCCGATTTATTGCCTTTTGGGAGCATATGATGACGGCTGAACGTAATCGCAAAATTGACATCATTCAGGGCATCAGCAATGGATTCAGGAGTAATCCATTCTTCGGGGTCATCGGAATGGTCATTGTCGCAGTCGAGCGTTAGTGCGTCAGCAAGAATAAAATTCGCTTCACTGCGGATATTGTTTTTGTATTCCGCATCCACATGGTCATAAGCGATTGCCTTTCTGAGGTCAGCTTCGGAAGTGATGACCTTTTTATGCGGATATACTGTGTTTTTCTCATTGCCGGTGCAGTCGGCAGTAAACAAAGTGAACTTCATACATTCTCCTCCAGAACAATTTCTCTTTCACGGATTTCGCTGTTTTTCAGGTCACGGAGTGCGCCTTTCCAATACGGATTGATGAACACTTTCTTTCCGGTGGCATATCTGCGCCAGTGTCCCATGACATACCAGACAAGTGTATGACGCTGAAAATTACTTCCTCCGTGAATGCGGTTCTTCAGTTCTTCGGCATTGATGATATGTCTTTTGATATAGCGGAGAGGTCTTTTCTTTCCCTTTTTGCCTTTGGACGGCTTTTTGTTTGCTGATTCATCAATGACGGTAACCGGATTCAGAAATATGTCCTTTACCAGCGGATGCAGAAGTGCAATCTGGATGCCGTACCATGTACTGAGGCATTCTCCGATGGAAGTCCAGACCTGTGCCGTATTCAGATGTTCATGAAAATAGTCACGGGCATAATCTGGAATCCCTTTGTATCCCAGAAGCGTCTCCGTAATAATCCAGTCATGTCCTCTGAGGACTTCAAGGCTGAGAATCATACAGTCACCGTCACGGATTTCATAGAGGACAGCTCCAATCCGGACGGAATTGTTCTCATCTGTTTCTTCAACAAGTTTCTGATAATCAGGAAAAATCACAACACGGAATTTAATAATATTCCCATTCCCGTCATCAACATGGACTTTACAGTCAGGAAGCGGAATGTGTCCGCTGAAAAAGAGGTCTGACGGAATACCTGCGGCATTTTGATTAGCTTCCCTCCAAAGAGCAATAACAGCATCATCAGACTTTTTATCAAGCTGAATCAGATTAGCCGGACGGCTTTTGCTGATATTCTGCAATAATTCGGAATTTCTTTCTGCTGACAGGAAAGTAACGGGAATATTGTCATATCCGGTATTCTTCATGTTGCTTTTCCGGAGAATGCTGTGCTGCATATCCATCATCTGTTTCATGGTCATTTCTTCGGGAAAACGCTGCTGTATTTCTTTTATGCCGGATTCCAGTTCTTCATCTGGCAGACTGTGCAGATGCTCCATTGTTTTCTGATGCTCCTCTTTGGTGAGAACACCTGCAAGCATGACAGAAAGATAATCTTCATATTCGTGACGGTTCATTTCTTTTCCTCCAAATCTTCTGTAAAATAGCGGATTCTCATGTGCTTGCGTTCAGCCTTGCGGATTTCCTGCTTCATGCCAGCGGAGATTCTTTCACCGAATATCCAGAGTTCTTCACAGTGTCCGAGCATAATCATGTTCATGAACATTGCAAGCTGGCGTTCTTCCGGGCTGCTGTCGTCCATGAACTGCGGAAAAAGCAGATGCGGAGCGAACGGAATCGTATGCTGTTCCAATGCGAAACGACAGTATTTTCTTGCTTTCTTCTTGTTTTTTCTGACCTTGCCTGAAAACGGTGAACAGATGTAGACCAGCGGACGGTAGCGAGCCGCCTTTTCTTCCTTTTCGATTCGTCTGAGAGCTTCACAGGCTGTCGGGTCAGCGTAGCCCTCACGGTTGTACTTGTTTGCCATTGATTACTACCTCCAAATCTTGTCCGAACCGTCTGACGGAAAAATTAAAATTTGTCCGCAGACGGAGGACACTTTTTATTTCATCCAATATAGAGCGTATTGGTTAAATGTACTTAGCCGACATTTCACGCAGAATAGAGGTAAAAATCTCTTTCAGCTTCTTGTCATCTTCGATAATGTCCAGCTTGGTAATCTTCTTGATAGCTGTCTTTGTTGAGCCGTTCTGCTCCATACGCTTTCTGCGGTTGCGGAGACGGGCTTCAAGGTCAGCTCCTGCACGGTCTTCCAGCAGTGCATAAATCTGTTCATAGAGTTCCTGCATCATGCTGTAATCCTCAGCGATAGACATGGACAGCTTGCCGACAGCCACACGGACATCTTTTTTCCAGTTTTCAGGTGTCAGAATAAATGTATCCTGAATAGCATCGACCTTGTGCTGTACAGCATCAAGCTGTTTTTTCTGCTCCCGCATCATGCGTTCGTGCTGAATGAGAACCTGCAATTCCGGTGTCAGGAATGTGTCAATGCCGTAACTGCCTGTGCGGTGGATAGAGGGCAGTACTTCAGAAGTAACCCATCTCTTGAATTTTTTAGCTGTCGGGAGCTTGCTGCCGAAAATCAGAGCGTACACACCAGATTCGTTGATAATGGGAGTTTTCTGCATTCTGCCGATGGAGTCCTGAATCGGGATTTCATCTCTGTCTTCCACATCTACATGGTCTGCGACAGCCTTTGTGGGTCTTTCATAGCCCAGAACTTCAGCTACATCTTTTCCAACAAACCACATTTCACCATCAATTTCAATAGTGCGGACAGTACTGTCCTCATAATTCCAAATCTTCAAATCATTCATAACAATCATCCTTTCAGTCTTTCTGATAAAATTCGCATTCAAAACCGTCAGCACGAAGCAATAAGCCTTCTGCCCACTCCGGCACCCTTGCCATCTGTTCGCAGACAGTTTCCACGGATATATGCTTGTCAGCTTCGATAATCAGCTCATCATGCACGTGAGCCACAATCCGGCAGTCCGACAGTGTTTTCATACTATGGCAGAGCAGGTCACGGGCGATTCCCTGAACACAGTTGCTGACTATGCAGGCTCTTCTTCCGTTCCAAACTGCGAATCTGTGCCTCGGACCACAATTCCGGATGTCGTACACAGATTGCGGTAATCCGGAAGTGTCAACAGAGATTGTCCTTTCCAGCCGTGTTCGAGCCGGTAACAGATTGTCGTTACTCCGATACCTGTCCGTTCTGAAAATTCTGCGATTGTCATCTTCCCAAGAGGTGTATCTATGATATGATTGTTCCGTCTGTTTCTGTTGTTCTGCTTTCTGGTTGTCCAGTGACAGTTTTCCGGAGTGTATCCCTTGCTGTTGTCGATTCTGTCTATATCCAGTCCCTTTTTCCATGTCGAACCCATATCTTCCCAGAAGTTCTCGAAGCTCTCCAGCCAGCGTTTGCAGACTGTAATCCCCCTGCCGCCATAATTGTGATAAGCCTGATGACTGGGGTCCAGACACCGCTGTTTCATAGAGTGCCAGACACCCCAAGCCGGATGATGGCTCATTCCATGTGTTTTTTTGGCTTGTGAGATTAGCTTGTATCTCATGCACCCGCAGGATTTTGTCGGATGCGTTTTTTTGCACAAATCTCTGCCGGGAATTACTTTCTGATTTCCGCAGATACATTGACAGAGCCACTGGGCTTTTCCAGATGGTGTATTTTCCGCCCTTGTGATAACTGTCAGGTAATGAAACGTCTGTCCAGTCAAGTCCCTGAGCCTTGGCACTTTCTATCCACCCTTTCATTGTAAGAATTTTGTGTTCCGGAGTCATGCGGATTCCGTCAACACTGATTGTTGTCCGGATTCCCTGTGCAATCAGTCCATCATGTGATACCCATTCAATACCGTCCCAGATTTTCATTTCTTTGGTGATGCATTCAATCGGAACAAAACCGGAATCGGTAATCACAAGCGTACCTTCGGCAATACAGTTCTCTACAATTTTTGCACCATAAGTTTCGAGCCGTTCCCATTTTTTCGTTGTGCCGACACCCTCATAAGTGAGGGAATCTCCGCCAAATCGGTTTACATCAATCTGTGGTCTGATGTAGGCAAGCCTGCGTTTTGAGGGCAGCTCCACAAAAAGAATACCGTTTTGATAAATAAATCTAATACCATGGGTTTCCGTGGTCGTTCTCTGCACAACGGCTGCCATAGCTGCATCATCAATTTTATACCAGAGCTTGACGATATTGGGAGAAGCAGTCCGCCAGTCGGTGACTATCTGTTTCAGTTCCTTATCAGAAAGCCCCATTGCAGAACCTCCCATTGCCTTCATAGCTCCGATTGAGCCTCCGTATCCGCAGTTATGGACGAGCTTTCCCGATACAGTAAAACGATGATGTTTTCCGGCATTTCGTATATCATAAACTTTCTGTATTCCTTTAAGTTCAGCTTGCTTTCCAGCTATTTCACCAAAAGGAAGATAATGATTCATGTGAAAGACGAGATGGTCGGAAGTTGCCGTGAGTCCTTCATAGGTAATAACCTCCCGTTCGCCTTTATAAATGACTCCGTCATGCTCCGCCCAGCTTTCACCGTCCCAGACTTTATCATTGATGGTAACTTTCTCAATCGGAATCAAGCCGTGATTGGTTAAAACAAGCTGTCCTTCAGCAATACAAGCCAGCTCCGCTACTTTGCCTTTCTGCCTGAGATGTCCGTTGACACCATGCTTGACAACGGGTACACCGAACATCTTTGATGCTGATGCACAATAAATGTCGTCACCTCTTGCAAAAGCCTGCATTCTCCATGTTTCTCCAGCAAGCCATGCTAGAATTCTGGCTTCGATAGACGAGTAGTCCGCCACAATGAATTTATAGCCTTCTTTGGGAATCAGTGCTGTCCTGATGAGCTGCGACAAAATATCAGGGATATTATCATACAGCATTTCTGCCAGTTCAAAATCACCGCTTCGGATAATTTCTCTCGTTCCTGCAAGGTCTGCAATATGATTCTGAGGAAGATTTTGCAATTGAATGTTGCGCCCACTGTTGCCGGTAATCCATACCTTTCCATTCCGCCTTACAAGAAAATACCCTGTTTGCGTCACTGCACAATAAACTTTTCCGCTGAATTGTTCTACAATGGGCTTTGCTTTGATTTCATGACAATTCTTTGGAGTAAGCCATATATCCACAACATAAGCATCCTGCCAGTTTGCTTTTAATGCGTTATGATGTTTCACACGGATATTTGCTGTCCTTCCGCTCATATGTGCAAGTGCCTGAACAATATCAGCATTCTGCTTATTGCAGGTACTGTACTGTATACTATTTGGAGCAGGGCAGTAACCGTCCCAATTGGGCAGTTCATCAAAGAAAATGTCAGGATTTTCATCTAAAAGCCAGAATCCGAATGTTTTGGTTCTGAATTCTCTGAGCCATAAGGGGACTTCTCTTGCCGGAATTGAAATTACAGAAGCATCGTCATATCGATGAATCGTAAACATGATTTCTGCTTTGCGAAGAAGATGTTTGCAGCGTTCAATTTTTCTTTGCTTTTTGAACCGAAAACGGATACCTCCATCTTCAACATAGTGACCGTCTGCCTGTGTCATAATCAGCACACGAAGCCATGCAGGATTTGTACACCCTCTGTGATAACGGTATCCTGTAATCGGAATACTTGGACGGACAGATGCCATTTCCGCAACTGTCATTGTCTGCCATTCATCACCGTATCTTCTTTGTACCCACATTTTATGGTCCGGAGTACTGTACTGGTCAACTCTCCCGTCTTTATAGAGATACATTGGTCCATCATAATCAAAATGTACCTGTTCTGCTTTCTGAAATGATACAGCTTCTGATTTATTGTTCCAACACGCAATTCTGCTACCATTCCACTCATCTAAACGAACCCAGCCATCGGGTGTAAGTACTTCATGGTCTCCTGTCAGACACCAGCGTCCAGTACGGCTTGCACCCAAGAAGCTGAATGTACCTCTTGCCCTGTCATCTGAGCAGACCATATTTGTCATAGCGGTATATTTTTTCACAGAAGATTTGGCTAACTGCTGACGGAGTGCAAGTACGCTTCTGACAGGTTCTTCGGCAGTTTTGATAAGTTCAGCGACTTCTTCCTTTCCGAGTGATGCAGAGGAATATCCCTGTTCTTCCAGCCATTTCAGAAGCTGATACACGGAATTTGGATTCTCCACACCTGTCAGCCTGCACATTTCTGCTGATAATTCAGCTTTGATGTGTTCATCCAGAGCAATGGCATTCTGTGCAAGCTGTAAATCTATGCGGATACCTCTGTCATTGATTTTTTGGTCGATATAAAATTCCTCCCAGACGAAATCCGGAACAGGGTATTTTGCAAGTTTTCTGTCAATTTCCATTTCTGCTTCCACATCACGCTTGTTATATGCCTTGAAATTTTCCCACTTATCAGGATACAGCACCGGATTATGAAACTCCGGCTCACTGTCATCTGTTTTGGAAGGAACACAGAAAAATTTGATTAAAGACTTGCCTTCTGTCATTTTCTGCTCCTGAATTTTCAGGACTCTGCCGACTTCCGCCAAAGAAGATGGAAGGCTTAAATAACGGCTGTGTATCATGGTGCAGTGCCATCCGACAGGATTAAAATAATTCCCGACAGTATCTTCATCAGAACCGTAACCCTTGAAATACTGCGGATAGTTCCGCTGCACATATACTGACAGGCATACACGTTCAAAATTGACATTAAACGCCTGTTTGATGATATTTTCATCAGTGAATGCTTTCAGAATTTCATCGGGTATTTTTTCACCGTTTGCAAGGTCAATCACCTGCACAGCTCCGCCATCAACGGAATAGCTGAACAGCAGAATATCAAAATATGGGGAATCCGCATAGGCATACACCCCGCATTTCATAATATCCTTATCGGATTTAGTTTCAATATCGATTGTGATTAGTTCCATTTCAGTCTCCTCAATAGTCAATACCTTCACTGTTCAGGAAATTGTACAGAAATACAAGATAGCCGAGTGCTTTACGATAACACCGTGTCTGGCAGTCCATCTTGTATTCTTCGTAACGTTCACAGATAACAGTCAGTTCTTTAATGACTGATGCAAGGTCACTTTTTTCGCTGAAATCGTCCATTTCCTCCAACCATTCTTCATGATTTGCTTTCGGACGATAAGCAGGAGCATTGGCTGTATCAAGTGGCTGTGCTACCTGACTCATCCAGTTTTCAATGCCAAGAGGCATGATACACAGTTCTGACATGGAGTCATGATAGACAGCATTCAGTTTTCCGATAAATTTATCGACATCTAAAATTCTTCTTATCATTATTTTTATCCTTTCATAACTTAACCCACCCACAGCATCCACTGCAAACGCCCGCCCGTCTGTTCAGTTAATCAGTCGAGAAAATCGTCATCATCATCAAAGTCAGCAAAGTCATCTTCCGCACGGGTATGACCGTCAAGCGGTTCTCCGTCACGGATTTTCTGGAGATTGTTCAGTCCGCAGGCGATGCCCTTATTGCCGTTGCTGTTGAAAGCATAGAACGTGATGCTTGCTCTGCCGTAGCATCCGCTGTAAACTTCACTGCGTTCAAGAATCGGCTTGCGGCTTGCATCCACGATGCCGGGCGGATTTGTGGCATTTGCATTCAGAAAATAGCTGTTTGCATAGGCTTCATCATCCGGGCGTTCTACATCGCCGTCTCTGAGAGGCGTTTTAATTGCCGAAAGCGGAGGGACACTTCTGCCGTTGCCTCTGAGTTTAGCTGCCCCGTTTTCATGAGCAGCCTCAGTAGCGGCATTGACTGCATCGATTGTTTCTTTATCGGTCTTGGGAATGATGAGGGAAATGCTGTATTTTTCCGGACCATTGTTCAGAGATTTGGGTTCCCAGACATTTACATAAGACCAGCGTGTTCCAGGTCCTGTAATGACTTTAGTCGGGTTTTTGAGTTTTTTTGCCATATTAATTGTCCTCCTTGAAATCATTTTCAGCACTGCTCCATTCCGGACGGCTGTCCGAATCTGGAACAAGTGTGGGCTTGCCCTGCGGCTTATAAATCAGTCCGCCGAGCAATTCATTAAATTTTGTTTTGCCGAGCAGTTTCTGCATGGCAGTCAGTCCAAGAATTTTATGTTCATAAGGGTCTAAACCTGCACTCTTGACTGCTTCTGCTACTTCCGCTTCGTCTGTATATTTGCGGACGGATTTTCCTTCGACAAGTTTCCATCCTGTCCAGCGTTTTCCTGCAAGTGCCTGAGAAAGAGCATAATCCTTGATGTCATTTACCCATGAAGTCAATTTATCGGCTTTTTCAAGAATTGCCTCGATTTCAGTATCTTCGAGTTCCGCAGGCATTGCAAAGTCGTATTGTGCCAGCATCAAGTTGTATTCGGCACGTTTCCGACAAGTAGCTTTGACTTTGCAGAAACGGCAGTGTTCACCAACCTGAAATTCGCCTTTTCCCTCAGCGGCAAGTGTGGCTGTCGGTTTGAGTGTATGCTCCGCCCAGTCAAGCAGACTTTCAACGGAAATGGTGTATTCGCTGACATTCTCCATTCTCGGCTGGAATATGACCATTTTAATTTCTGTGATGTCGTACAGAATATCAAACAAGTCCAATGCACCGAGTGCGTACAGCATCATCTGCGAGTTGTTTTCACTTGATACAAGAACGTTCTTTCCGTACTTGAAGTCAATGACAGTCAGCGTTTCATCTGCGACAATAATACAGTCACCTGTGC
>Ga0326511_10004894_pt1 | contig 10626 bp, 10 predicted proteins | sample 0_2496_0518_D_FD_203701 | JGI IMG/M metagenome (GOLD analysis project Ga0326511, IMG submission 203701) | Bovine rumen microbial communities from UC Davis, California, United States - 0_2496_0518 | ecosystem: Host-associated > Mammals > Digestive system > Stomach > Rumen | place: USA... | reverse complement strand
TTATCAATTACTTGGCTGCAAAGTTACAAAAAAGTTTAGAGTTTAGCGTTTAAAGTTTAGAGAATTTTGTATATTTGCCGACGAAATTATTAAAACCAAGAAAAAAAATGAAAGGTATCGTACTTGCAGGAGGTAGTGGAACACGCCTCTACCCCATCACCAAAGGAGTGTCGAAACAGTTGATTCCCATCTTCGACAAGCCCATGATTTACTACCCCATCTCTACGTTAATGCTGGCTGGTATTCGTGAGATTCTGATTATCTCAACACCCTACGACCTGCCTGCTTTCAAGCGTCTGCTGGGCGACGGTTCTGAGTTGGGTGTACGTTTCGAATATGCCGAGCAGCCTTCACCCGACGGACTGGCTCAGGCCTTTATTATCGGCGAGAAGTTCATTGGCGACGACTGTGCCTGTCTGGTTCTTGGCGATAACATTTTCTACGGAAGTGGCTTTACAGGCATGTTGAAACAGGCTGTCAAGAGTGCTGAAGAAGACGGTCACGCCACCGTTTTCGGCTACTATGTCAACGATCCCGAGCGTTACGGAGTAGCAGAATTCGACGAGGATGGCAACTGTCTAAGTATCGAGGAGAAGCCAGTCAAGCCCAAGTCTAATTACGCTGTTGTAGGCCTCTACTTCTATCCCAACAGCGTCGTTGAGATTGCCAAGAACATCAAGCCCAGCGCTCGTGGTGAGTTGGAGATCACTACCGTCAACCAAGAATATCTACAGCAGAAGAATCTGCTCGTGCAGACGTTGCAGCGAGGCTTTGCATGGCTCGATACTGGCACACACGATTCGCTGTCAGAAGCCTCCACCTTTATCGAGGTCATCGAGAAACGCCAAGGTCTGAAAGTTGCTTGCTTGGAGGAGATAGCCTACAAACGTGGCTGGATCGACAAGGAACAATTAAAGAAACTGGCCGAGCCGATGGCTAAGAACGACTATGGCCAGTATCTGCTTCGTCGCGCAGAGGAGTACGTCAAATAGCGTACTCCTCTACGCAGCGGCGTAGTGCATTGGGATTACCCATATCATACATCCGACCCTTCAGCTGGATGCCTATCATACCGCTCTTCTTGCGCACAGCTTCAAGAGCGGCTGTTAGTTCTATCTCATGGGTACTGTCTCCAGCCTCGTCGGCTTGTTTGATGTCAGCCGCCAACTGCTCGAACACCTCTGGTGTCAGGATATATTGTCCGAACACGCTATAGTATTCCTTCTTTCCTTCAGCATTGCGCACACCCAAGAACTCCTCAGCATAGCTGGCTTTGGGTTTCTCGTTCATCACTGAGACATTCAGTACGGTATGCTCTTTATCTTCCCAAACGCCACTCAGAATACCATAATGACTAACCTCTGCCAACGGAACGGTATGAATGCTGACCATCAGTTGGTTATAGCGCTCATACTCCTGAATCATCTGTAAGGCACAAGGTTTGTTGTTATCACTGCGATACAAGGTGTCACCCAATAGCAGGAGGACGGGATCGCCACCTGCAAACTCAGCTGCCTGATATACCGCATGGCCGAAGCCACGTTTCTCATGCTGGTAGACATAGCGCAGACGCTTACCTATATTTAATATACGATTCTCGTACTCCTGAGCCTCTGCATTCAGTTTTTGCAGATGTTCATCTTTCAGCGGACGTTCGAAGAATTCGGTATACTGGATACGTTCTTCCTCAGAACCCAGTACCAGACAAATTTCCTCCACGCCACTGTTGACCAGCTCTTCCAACAAGATAAGGATGACAGGACGAACCATGCCATCGGCACAAGGAATAGGGAAGAAATCCTTTTTCAAGGCACGTGTAGCAGGATACAGACGAGTACCAAATCCTGCCACAGGGATGATAGCCTTTCGGACGGTATGAACAGGATGAATTGTCAGATGATAAGCCTTCATACCCTGCGCATTGAGATAATCAATCAACTGCTGTTGAGCCTCAGGACCACGAGCCAGGAACTGCACGCTGCCATCGCCATGAGAGCCAACGCCCTTACCACCATACACCAGAGGCTTGATTTGCGGATCGTTCAGCACCTGATGCAGTTTTGGAGCCCATAGGGCTGGTGACATCGGGGCAATATACTTGTCGAACATATCCTCTGCCTCATTCATCAGGCGGCCCAGGGACTCGCGATCGCCCTCAGCCATGTATTTGATGGCCCTATTGATCATGCCCTGATTCCATTCACCCAACGCTTTATGCAGGTTCTGCTCTGCCTCGTTGGAGGCAAAGGGGTAGGCTTTGTTCAGGTCTGACAGAATTTTGATGGTATCCTTTTCTGCACACAAGTCAGCAAATACCCAGTAAAGCTGTTTCTTGACATTCAGCGTCTGTACCTCAATCTCGTCACCGTCAAAGGTCATCAGGTTAGGTTTCACGCCAAAGGCACAGGCCTGGTCCAGACGTCCGCAGCGCGACGATGTACGAAGCTCACCCAAGTAAGCAATATTCATCTCGCCCAGCGTGTTCAGGTTCAGTTTATACAACTGGTTGAAGGCACGAGCCACCAGCACACAGATAGCCGCTGAAGAGGACAAGCCACTCTTCATGGGCAGCGTCATGCTGGTAATCCGGATGCGTACACCACCGACCTTATACCACTCCAACATATAGGAAGCTACGCCAGCACAGTAGCTGAAAAAAGAACCCGACCTGGCCACATTCTTCAGCTCTGCCTCATTCATCCTACAAGAAAAATCACTCCAAATATCCTCTATTTCAGGAGCTTCGCTATACATTTCAAAGATAGACGACTTCTCCACCTCGGCATAGATTCCCTGTTCTATACCCGTCACAATAGAGGCACCCGGTGGAATGTCAGCATTCATCGTTCTGTAGTGACCTGCCCAGTCAGTATGTTCTCCAAATAGGCACAAACGGCCTGGCACGAAAAGTTTTTGCATTATCGATATTATATATTAGACTAAATTTAAGCACAAAGATACGGCAAAAATCCGACAAAATGCATTTTTTCTTCGATTTATTTGGTCAAATTGACATTTTTATATAATTTTGCACCCAAATCATCACATATTTAATAACTCAAAAAACAAAATCGCCTATACGGAAAACTCTACTTCATTATAAAACAAAAGAAGATGAAGGATTATGCAAGCCTTACCGACGAACAGTTGGCATTGCTTTACGTAGGAGGAGACAACGAGGCTTTTGACGAGTTATTAGAACGCAATCAAAAGAAGCTTTACTCGTATATCTTATTCGTGGTTCACGACCCCGAAGTGGCTAATGACGTCTTTCAAGAGACCTTTGTCAAAGTTATCACCAGGCTCCAGGATGGCAAGTATACCGATTCTGGCAAGTTCTCATTCTGGCTGACCCGTATTGCCCATAACGTCATTATGGACAACTACCGTCAGTTGAAGAACGCCCATATCATAGAGCCGACAGAGAATAACGATCTCAACAAGTTACGCTCGGACTACCTGATGGACATCAACCGCGAGAACGAGTATGTCAACACACAGATTATGCATGACGTTCGTCATATGATGGACTCACTGCCAGCTCCCCAGCGCGAGGTCGTCTATATGCGGTTCTATCAGGACCTGTCGTTCAAGGAGATTGCAGAGATTACAGGTGTCAGCATCAACACCTCGCTTGGTCGTATGCGCTACGCACTGATTAACATGCGCCGCATGGCCAAACAGCATCATATACAGCTCAGTATGGAACTTTAGAGGTTGCGCAGGTCGTGAATGGTCTGCTCAGGATGTGGGCTCTTGAACACATAGCTGCCACTGACCAGAACGTCGACTCCAGCTTTTACCAGCCTTGGAGCCGTTTCTGCCTGTACGCCACCATCCACTTCTATCAAAGCCTTTGAGTCTTTTTCGGCTATCAGCTGGCGCAAGCGCTGTACTTTCTGAATGGTGTTTTCGATAAAGGTCTGTCCCCCAAAACCAGGATTCACACTCATCAGCAATACCATGTCTACGTCACCGATAATATCTTCCAGCATCATGACAGGTGTTGATGGGTTCAGCGTCACACCAGCCTTCATCCCTGCATCGTGAATCTCCTGAACAGTACGATGCAGATGGGTACATGCCTCCGCATGCACATTCATCATCATGGCACCCAGTTTGGCAGTCTGCTTGATATACTGCTCAGGGTGAACAATCATATAATGAACGTCAAGCGGCTTCTGGCATTTTCGAGCCACAGCCTCCAACACAGGAAATCCAAACGAGATATTGGGTACAAAGACCCCATCCATCACATCCAGATGAAGCCAGTCGGCCTCACTGCGATTAATCATTTCCACTTCGCTGTCGAGATGCAGGAAATCGGCAGCTAGTAACGAGGGAGATACTAATGTCGCCATAATCTTTTTAGTTCAGACACATTGCCGACGATGCCTCATCAGCTGATTTCATGTTACTATACATGCGGGCAAACTGTTTGATGAACAGAATAGTCGATTTACGGGGTTGTAATTCGTCTTGGGTAAAATTTTGCATAGGCGATGATGTTTATTGTTTTCTTATTTAACGCACCAACTATCATCTTTATTATGCAAACTCAAAAAAAATTATTTCACCCTACTGTTTTCTATCTGTTTCATACCATTCAGGAAGTCACGCGCTGTCATTCTTTTCTTGCCAGCCAGTTGCAGTTCAACGATCTCCAGCTGTCTGTCAGAAGTTGAGACATACAGGGCTTTTCCGTCTACGCTGATAGCCCCCTGCCCCAGTCCTGTCTTGTCAGTTTTTTGAGTCTTATAGATTTTCAACACTGTCTCCTTACCGTCAGGAGTCACCAGTGTTGTCCATGCACCAGGATAAGGACTCAGTCCTCTTACAAAGTCATACACCTGCTTGGCCGTCTTCGACCAGTCTATTTCACAAGTCTCTTTGAATATCTTGGGAGCAGGGTTAAGCACTTCGCTAGTTGATAGTTGATAGTTGATCGTTGACAGTGAATCCTCTTGTGCGATGGTGTCGGGATGACCGTCGGCAGCGACGATGGCTTCGATGGTATCCAGACAAATCTGGGCACCGAGGTGCATCAATCCGTCGTAGACATACTCCACATCAGCCTCGTCAGGAATATCGAAGGTTTTCTTCATGATGATGCGGCCTGTATCGATATCATGATCCAAGAAGAAAGTCGTCACTCCCGTCTGCGTCTCGCCATTGATGACGGCCCAGTTGATGGGGGCTGCTCCACGATATTGCGGCAACAAAGCCGCATGCACATTGAATGTGCCGTATTCAGGCATAGCCCACACCACCTCTGGCAGCATTCTGAAAGCAACTACCACTTGCAGGTTGGCTTCATAGGAGCGCAACTGTTCCACAAACTCAGGGTCCTTCATCTTCACTGGTTGCAACACGGGTAAGTTGTGAGCCAGTGCATATTTTTTCACTTCCGAGGGTTGCATCTCCGTCTGGTGTCTGCCTACAGGTTTATCGGGCTGAGTCACCACAGCCACCACGTTATACTCGTTCTCCACCAGTGCTTTCAGTGTTTCCACTGCAAACTCTGGTGTTCCCATGAAAACAATTTTAAGATCTTCTTTCTTCATTGATTAGTCTTGACTAAAGTCATGTACCATTTTACGATACATATTATACATCCGCTTGCGTGAGATATACCCCTTCAAGTGACGTTCCGCGTCCAGCACTGGCAACCAGTCAGCCTGCGTCCTTTCAAAGGTCTTCATCACCTCCGTCATCTTCGTTCCGTCACTCAGCACAGCAGCAGGTTCAACCATCAGCTGTGATGCCTTGAAGTGGTGATACAACTCTGTTCGGAACACCACATGACGTATCTTCAGGATATTGATTTCGCCCAACAATGTACCTGCAGCATCCGTAACTGGCAGTACGCTATTCTTGGAACGACTGATTTTATGTACCATCTGCCCCAGTTCCATATCTGGGTCTACCCCCTGATAGTCACGGTCTATCACAGAGTCTAGGCTCATCAGCGTCAACACGGCATGATCCGTATGGTGAGTCACCAGCTTACCCTGTCGGGCCAGTCGCATGCCATAGATACTATGGGGTTCGAAGATAATGATGGTCAGATAGGCAGCCACTGAGACTATCATCAGCGGCATAAACAGATTATATCCACTGGTAATCTCAGCTATCAGGAAGATACCAGTGAGTGGGGCATGCATCACACCTGACATCACCCCCGCCATGCCTACCAGCGCGAAATTCTTCTCAGGCACATAGACTCCTATCTCGTAGATATTCCATAGGCGTGCGAACAAGAATCCTGTAAAGCAACCTATAAAGAGCGAGGGAGCAAACGTACCACCACAGCCACCACCACCATTGGTTGCTGACGTGGCAAACACCTTCGTCAACAACACCAGTCCTATATATAATATAAGGTATTCGCTATGCCCATAGAATAGCGATCCTGACAGGATCTGGTTCCAGTCAGCTTCCGTCTTTCCGTTCAGCAACAGGTTGATGGCATGATATCCTTCACCATAGAGCGAGGGGAAGAGGAAGATGAGCATACTCAATATAATACCGCCTATCACCAACTTCACGTAAGGCTTATTCTTAAATCGCGCAAACATGTCCTCGCAGGCATTCATCGTACGGATAAAATACAGGCTGACCAGTCCACAGGTGATACCTAACATGATATAGGCAGGCACACGCTGCACCGTCCAGTCAGAGTCGAGATGGAAGGAAAACAGCACATCGTTGCCACTGAAGATATAGGTAAAGCATGTTGCCGTCACACAACTGACCAAGATAGGCAGCAACGAAGCCATAGTCAGGTCAATCATCAACACCTCCAACGTAAACACCAGTCCGGCTATTGGGGCTTTGAAGATGCCTGCTATCGCACCTGCAGCACCACATCCCACCAGTGTCATCAGCGTCTTGTTGTCCAGCCGGAACAGCTGTCCCAGATTCGATCCGATGGCCGACCCAGTCAACACGATAGGCGCCTCAGCACCCACCGATCCACCAAATCCGATGGTGATGGCCGATGCGATGACACTCGACCAGGTGTTGTGGGCCTTCAGCCTTGACCGGTTCGACGAGATGGCATACAGGATACGTGTTATACCATGCGAGATGTTATCCTTGACGACATAACGCACGAAAAGCGATGTCAGATAAATACCTATTACTGGGTATACCAGATAGAGCCAGTTATAGCTGTCTCTGGCAAAACGCCCTGTCAGCAAAGCCACAATCTGGTTGATCAGCCCATGCAGCACAAAAGCAGCCACAGCTGACAACAATCCAACCATGAACGCCAGAATGAGCAGGAACATCTTGTCGCTCACGTGCTCAGTCCGCCACTCATGCAGTCGTTGCAGCCATGTGGGGCGAGTTATTTCCATCAGAGCGCAAACTTATATCCTATGGTTAATTGCATCAAGTCGCTACGCCACCTGTTATCATCTGTTCTAACCTTATTAACAGGTGAAACAGCGAAGTTATAGCGAGCATCTATCACGAAGTTGTTGAACTCATAAGATATTCCGATAGGAATGGCAAAATTAAACTTCTCCGCGTTGCTTTTCCAATCGTCGTCATTTCTTTTAGCCGTCAGCAAGAATCCCAGCTGTATACCAGTCTTCAATGCGAAGCCCTTGACAGGATAGAAATTAGCAACGATGGGGACATTGATGTAATTCAGTTTCGTCACCATAACGACTTCGGGGGTTTCATATTTCCATCCCTGCATTGCATAGTTGATGCCACCAGCTATTCCCAGCCATCCTGTGGCATAGTATTCAGCCTCTACACCCAGCACAATACCAGTCCGGATTTTGTCCTTGCCTTTAGGCTCCGTTTCCCATTTCCCTGAGAGATAGCCAAAGCCTACACCTATCTTGGGCTGTAGCGTAAAAGTACCATTCTCACGCATCGTATTCTGCGCCTTAGCCACCAGTGTAACAATTGCCAGAAAGGCAATCATCATCATTTTTTTCATACCTTTTGTTTTAATTGGGGGCAAAGTTACGAAAAAAACATTATTCTCCCAAGATATTTCCAAAGAAATTCATGCCTCATTATTATTAGGTATTGTGTACCTTATATTTTTTTTGTACCTTTGCAGCGATTATTATTGAACCAAACACTTACAAGTATATGAAAAGAATCTTATTATTAGTGATGACCGCTGCCGCACTACAGGCAGCCTCAGCAGCCGACACGCTGACTGTTCGCATCGATGACATGCACTGCGAGAATTGTGCCCGTAAAGTAAAAACCATCCTACGCAAGGATGCCGGTGTTTCAGGTGTCCAGATCAATCTGGAGCGTCGCACGGCCACCGTTGCTTTTGACGCTACGAAGACCTGTGCCGATTCTATCTGTGCTCATCTGAATGCCACGAAGCGCTATGCCGTCAGCCCCTACAGCCCCACCGATGTCATCCGTCGCGATCTTAACCTGCGCATCGACGACATGCACTGCAAGAAGTGCTCCGACCGTATTATGGACCGTCTCTCCAAGATGGAGGGCATCGACTCTATGGGTCCCCAATTGGACAAGCACTGCATGTTCATCCGCTACGATGCCAACCGCACCGACAAGGCTGCCATCCGTGCGCTGATCACCAAGATAGGCTACACCCCTGTCAACTACTACACCAGCGACAAGATAGCCTGGGCCTACTACAACATCCCTGCCGAGGCCGCTACTCAGGACAATATTGATGCCGTGCTGGCCATCGATGGTGTCGAGGATGCCAATGCCAATGCACTTCGCAAGTCGCTGGCCGTCGCCTATATCGTCAAGGACATCAGTGCCGATAAGCTGTTGGAGGAGATTCAGAAGGCAGGCATCCAAGCCGTAGTGCCCAAGCCCCACGTCTGCGACGAAAAGGAGAAGAAGCAATAACACATTTATTATACTCATTTAAAACATTACACAATGAAAAAGCTCAATTATCTGATGATGGCAGCCGCCATGACCCTCGGTCTGGCCAGCTGTAGCCAGGAGTCTAATCCTGGTACCCCTGCGGAAGACAACACCAAAGTTGAAGGTGGTTTGATTATCAAGGAAGTAAATGCAGGTGGCGGATTTACCCAGACCGGTGGCAAGGCAGGTAGCTATTCCAACTGTTCAGGCATCATTCTTTACAACAACAGCAGCTCAAGTGTTACGGTTAAGAATATAGCCATTGGAATGGTGCCACCATCCAACGCACACGCGACAAATGACAATTACGAAAACGATGTCCTGGTATATGAGAATGCTGATTTCATTCCCATACTGACAGGTTTATGGTATCATTCCGGCATCACCGTACAGCCTTTCTCTGATGTTGTGATTGCAACGAAGGGAGCCATAGACCACACACAAGTGGCTCCTAATGCCATCAATTTTGCCAATCCCGACTACTATGCCATGTACGATCCTGAAAGTAGTTTCAACTTGAAGTCTTACTATCCCACACCTGACGCCTCCATCCCCACAGCCAACTATTGGAAGGCAGCCGTATACGGATCGGGTACAGCATGGATGCTGAGCATGTTCTCGCCCAATGTTGTATTGTTCCAATTCCCCGAAGGCACTGACATTGCAGCCTACTGTGCCGATGAAGCCAACCGTTATTATGAAGGTGGAACGAGAGACGCATATAATTCCAACGTATGTGTTAAGATACCCAAGACATGGGTTCTTGATGCCATGGAGACTTTCTGCATCGGAAGAGCCTCTAAAAAGCGTATCTCCGCTGACTTGGATGCTGGCAATGGCTTGTATCTGAACAAGATGATGTACTCCGCTTATCGTAACGTTGACGAGAAGGCTACTGTCAACTATGGCGACAACATCAACAAGCTGGTCTACAACTATGCCGATGGCGTAGAGGGCACTACCGATCCCAGTGGTATCGACGCTGCTGCCTCTGCCAAGAACGGTGCTAAGATTATCTATCAGGACACCAACAACTCTACTGCCGACTTCCACCTCCGCAAGGGCTGGTCGTTGAAGTAAATCAATAGCTGATTCAGCCACTTTAAGGAGTCCACGCAGGTCCCACCCTGCCGGACTCCTTTTCTGTTGTTTGCGTACACACTAGCAATGACCCATGTCAATTTTTCAGGGTAAAAAGAATATTTTGTAGGCCAAATCGAACAATTCCACCTTTTTTATATGTAATTTTGTATCACTAAATTGATTGTAAAAAGGAAAGCCATTAAACCGAAGAGAAAAATGAAGAAAGTAGCACTAGCCTTGGTGGCACGCTGCCCTTCACACTGACCATCGGCGGCACTACACTTGCCGAGCACACTGCTGCAATGGGTGTAGACCCCGATGAGAAATACGAGATCAGCGGATGGGACAAGAACCAGCACAACATCAGCGTCAAGGTAAGACAATCAGAGAATGCTACCGTCTACAACAACGTCGTATTCCCCAAGGCTGGCGAAGCCCCAATGATCATCGCCGTTGAGCCCACTCAGGCCTGGATGACCGAGCGTCAGAGCGTTCCTGCTTCATGGTTCACCGTTCCTGAGGAGTAAAATCGATTAATCACCATAAACAAAGGAGTCCACGCAGGTCCTACCCTGCCGGACTCTTTTTTTTTGCGCCCTGGGCAGGCTGCATATTTTTCCCAGGCAGGGAACAAATTATTCCCAGGCAGGGAAC
>Ga0326511_10004892_pt1 | contig 10627 bp, 16 predicted proteins | sample 0_2496_0518_D_FD_203701 | JGI IMG/M metagenome (GOLD analysis project Ga0326511, IMG submission 203701) | Bovine rumen microbial communities from UC Davis, California, United States - 0_2496_0518 | ecosystem: Host-associated > Mammals > Digestive system > Stomach > Rumen | place: USA... | reverse complement strand
AGGATTGACCGTTGGCGGAAGCTCTTTATTGAGCTCTGCTGCTTCCGGCATTTGTTTGTCAAGCTCTTTGCTCTCTGGGAGCGTTTTATTTAATTCGGCTTCTTGTGGAAGCTCTTTCGATACTTGAGTCGTATTCGGCGCAGGCTTTGGATTTCGCCTGTTCTTTGGAATATTGTTTTCTGTCATATGGATACCTTCTTTCACAATGAGCATAAAAAATGGGGAGACGCATACGAAGTGTATGCAATCTCCCCATATCAGAGCTCATTGCATATCCTTCAATTATACCTTATATGAAACTCTTAGAGAAAAAATCATTAACCATTCTGCTGGGATTCAGGAGCTTCGAGCTCGAAGTACGCGATGCTGTACGCAGCGTCGTCGGCACGCTTTGCATCGATAGCAGAGAACGTGCACTGGTTCGTCGCGGCCTATTTGTCAATTCTTTCCAATTAGCTCGTTACGCTAATTGCGTTCTCTTATGAACTGCTGCATATCACTATGCAGTTAAGACTATATCTTCACCCTTAAAATAAGGGGCTTCCCATTTCAGGCGCACTTGCGCCTTACGCCTTTCGGCTAGTCGTTAGGCTTTTATAAAACGCTGTCTACTTTTTGCCAATGGTAACCGCCACATCTATAACCTGTTCTTATTGATCTTAAGATGTTTGAATGAGGAATATTAAGTTCTTTCTCAGCATCACAAATATTGATATAGGTTTTACCTGTCTCAACACATTTAACAGATGTTCCACAAACCTGCTTGATTTTTTCACGAACCGATTCTTTGAATTCATCATTTTGCCAACGTTCTTTTGTTAATTCAGAACGTCTTTTTCTTTTTTCTGGATCTTTCCATGCTTCGCGCATTTGTCCTGACACATATTTCTTAAATTCGTCATCTTGCCACATATGACAAAGGGTTTCAGAATTTATGCCAAAACCTCCAAGACTGCAATTATATCCCTTTTCAGGGTTTGTTGAGTCATATTGCGCGATAAGCTCTATTTCTTTTCGAGAAGCTTCTTCCGCAGACAATCCTTGAAATAAAATTTCATGTGTGAAACTATCCCAGCCATATTTCTTTATGGCGTTCCAGAATAAAGGACATTCGACGTAACGCGCCCCATCTGTCCCACATTGGTATTCTGGCTTTTGACAGGTTATTCCTATATATATTTTGTGATTGACTTTGTTTTCGTGTTTGTATACACAATACTATTTTTTCAAAGAATCACCACCTTAATGAATGGTGACAGCGTTTTAATTTAGCACGGTAGGTTATCTTACAGTAGCGACATATGTAAGACGTTCCCCGTTTAAGGAAGATTTTACATGAGCATTACTGCTCAAGGAACCTAATTATTAAGCTCGTATCGAAGCCAGGGCCCTGAGTAACACGGACGCGGAACACGTGCACCTCAACATAGCCCTTAACGGCAGAGTCGGTGCAGTCCTCGTTCGCAGAATAGATCGGCCAACGCATCCAAGCTTCGCCGATCGCAGACTCGCGGTTGGTGGAGTACATAACGTCGGCACCGCTCGCGAGCATGTGCTGATAGGTAACTTCCACATCGCCAGTCAGAGCAGTGCTCTGGCTATTGGTAACAATCGTCACAGTGATCTTACGAGGATCACTCTGATCAATCGTCACGGTGTCATCATCATCGATGCCGTTGAACCACAGAGAACCGGCGACAGGCGCATAAGACAGAGTAGCAACACCGGAAGAGTTGAACTTAACGTTCTCGGTGAACCAAATCTTGTAATCGCCCTCAGCGCCGAAGGTGCGGTTCGCAGCCATGGCAAACATCTCAGAGTTGAACTGACCGGAAGTCAGAGAAATCTCAAAGGTCTACTGGCCAGGCAGAACGGCGACGGGGAACAGAGACCAACCTGCGTTAATCTCAGTGTTCTGGACCTAAGGAGTCGCAGATGCCTGAGTGATCTCGTCAAAATAGAACATATGTCCATCGCAGCGCTTAAACCAAACACGAGGAACGTCTGCGATGTAGCCCTTGTAAGCGGCAACATATTGAGACATATCGCAACATCTCCTTGCAAAATATTTATTGAAACGCTTAAGTCCGTCCACAAAAGCGCCAATATCAAGGTTTAATAAACCCGCATATATTCAAAAGAAATGTTGTACCGCACATAGCCAACTGTGCGTGTACCGAGATCCATTTCTTTTGAAGGCCAAAATCGATACCCACCGAAATACTTGCCGCTCGTTCCTTCCTTTGTGAGCAAATCGTTCAGCCTGTTTGCAATCAGATGCGTCCTGTACATCAGGCGATCCTATGTTGCGTTATGAAGCTTTTGCGTTCTCACATAGATATCAAAACTCAGCGTGTTCTTCATGACATTCGGCACATCCGTCGGTTTGCTGTCTACGTCACCGTAAACAATACGGACGTCCTCTTTTTCAAGAAGCTCGTTGGTGTATCCGGCCCTGATAAAATAATGATCGATAAAATCAATAATGGTCGTTCCTTCTGGAACTAACATCAGTCTTTTAAGTACGTCGTCGGGATAGATCACGTACCGAATGATATCGTTCCAGTCTTTCATCCAGGTTGAAATCGGCACAGACCTCACCCCCCGAAAGCGTATGTTTTTCCTGGTTGTAAAATATAAAAACGTAAATCATCTTTCAGCTCGTCGAGCTGTAAGCCCGGACACTCGACTTTCAAAGAAGCCTCTGTGTCCGATTTCCGCACAACCTTCACCTTTGTTTCAAGCAGCGCGTTGGCAACCTGTACGCGACCCGCAAGCCTTGCATCCATGTGCTGCGCGTGAATCGCGCCTTCCCACCTTGCGGCCATTTCATCCAGCCGCGTCCGGATAACGTCGTTCACCTTGTTCATGATCTGAGACATGTCTATCATTTGATTCCACCAGGCTTTTGCAGTGATTGCAGCGCCAGCGTGCCGGAAGTGCCCGCACGATTTACGCCTACCCACGAAATATCTGTGATAATATAAGAATCGTTGCCCCATGTGAATTCATCGTTGACTTTCAGGTTTCGCGTCTGCTCGTTGAGCTGCACAGTGATCAACGCGTTCACCTCTGGCGAAATACCCGGATTGCTGTTCGCGGAATAGAAGGACGCATTTCGCCCATCGTAGAAATAAGCATTTGCAGGAAGTGCGTCTACGATCGTGCGCATACCTTCCTCTTGAACCAGATAGCCATAAGCATCTGTTTCTTCCTGCATATAGCGCTCAACCGTCAGATTGAAGTTGCAGCGCACAGCCCGAGACGGGGCGTTGTTGCTTTGCAGAGCAACCTCCCAGTCGAGGATAAACACGTCACCATTGTTAGAGGCGATGACCATGTCGCCCTTTTTGATACCGCTATTTACATCACACCGTATGTTCAGATTGTTGTCCGTATTGGAATAACGGCTCTTTGATGTATCAGCATACAGTTCCCCGCGTATGATCTGTGGTTCGTAATCTTCTTTAAACTGGTCATACCAGTCTGGCAGAAGCGTGAAATCCATGACCATATTGGGGATATCGCCGTCAAGAAATTCCGTAAAGTCAGACGCAAGCGTTGGCGGTCTGTAGAATCTTGTTTTTGTGCCAGCTGGCACATATGGTTTCGACATAAGCACCAGCTCCTTTGGTTTACTTGTTGTCGATGATTTTAGCGAGCATTTCACTCGCTGGAATACTGTTGCAGCTAACGCCCTTATAACATAGCGTATCAGGAAGCCTCTGAATGCTGTTAATACTGTTCAGCAATTTCTTGCGAATCTTGCCAAACGCAGCCTCAGATTCCTCACTCCACTCTGCGCGGTCTCGATGGTTTTCAAGCTGGAAGAAAACGTTCTCAACCTCATAGAGAACCTGTTTCAGCTCAAAGGCCATGTTGTTCATATATCCAACAAACGGGTATACGCGCTGCGAGCGCTCTCCCGTCTGGCTGTTTACATAGTTAACCTTTACCGTATAATCTGTTTCCATTCAGATCCCCTCATCCTTGATAGAACGAATAATTCGTCATTTTGTAGAACAGAATTCTTCGCTCGTTTTCTAAGTTCATGATCGTATCCTGAAGATGAGCATACGGTTTATCCGCATTCGTGACGGAAAGCGCGTCTGTCGTGTAACCGACAATATTGTTCACGTCGCTCTGCACTCGCTTAAAGAATGCAATTTGCGCAACGAGCAGAACATACTTCTCCTCGTCAATCGGCAAATCGTCCACGTAATACAAGATCGTATTCATATTCTCGTCTTCTTCGGATGTAATCTATGATTTACTGAAAGCAAGAGCGCGGCCCGTGTCAATAAACAGCGTTTTTAAACCAAATACAATCATCTTTTCGTAATCCGAGATGAAGAGTTGTTCAGGTGTACGCTGCCAAGCCACCATTTCTTGCAACTCATTGGCAAGCTCAGTAAGATTTGTCATGGGTCACACTCCTCTCTGTCAATTATTCAAGTTCGTCGAACCAGTCTTTTTCCGGCATCTTGGCCCGAAGAACCTTAAGCTTACTTGTCGGCAGGTCCATACCTGTCGCGACTGTATAGATAGCGTGCAGCTCAACAGGATCTTCAATATCAGCAAGCCAGTTCTCAACCTGCTTCACAGACTTTTTGAGCGCAGCTGTGATTTCATCATCCGTCAGAACGTGCTCCGAAGGATCATCCACGATATTCAGATCTTCCAGATTGATCACGTTCCCTGCCTTGTCTTCGACTTCCAGCATGTGCGAAGCGAAGAACTTGCGTTTCGCGCAGATGCTTTCGATATACTGGATATCCGTAGCAGTTAGCAGCGCAAAGCTGCCAGGTTTAATGTTATATTCTCGTCCATTGTCCAAACGGACACCAATGTCATACTTCTGCCTGTTACAGACTTTATATGTGGGCTCTGTATACCCCGCAAACTGAGTCATATAGCCTTTACCTTCTTCCTATAAAAGAATTCCAGAGAGACTGCGAATTCGCAGCCTCTCTGGAACCTATTTCAAATTAACCGATCTGGTATGCGCCAATGGTCGGAATCTTGCCAGCCACAAAACCAGCGCCGAACCAGGTGTCAAGGCGAACCTCAAACACCATGTCGTCGATGTTCTGAGACTCGACGGTAGACAGACCACCCTCGTTCACAACCTTCAGGTTGCGCATATCGCCAGAGATGCCAGCAGGCAGGAAGTAAATCCAGTCAGTGGCCAGGACAGGCGTGGTGGTGCCATCAAAGTAGGTGTTCGCAAGAGACACGACGTTGCAGCCGTTGTACTTGCCCAGGAAGCCGTTCTCATTGCGCTCGTTGAGCATGCTGTCAGAATAGCGGGCGGTAGCGTCCATCTGCATGCCGGCAAGAGGAGCCAGCTGCTGCACAGCGGCCTGGTCGCCCAGCAGGGTCACAGGGCCGAGACGACGGAAGTAAGCGATCTGAGAATCCAGCGTCGCCTTCACGATGCCGTTACCAGTGCCATAGCTCGGAGCACTGTAATTGCTGATCGCATCCTGCAGAACCTTCTCAACCATCGCCAGCTTTTTGTTGCTGATCTCACGGTTCGCCTCACGGATGAGGTCCGCCATGTTCACGCGGCCAGTGCGCAGATCAACGATGTTGATTGCGGGACGCGCAGAGATCTCAACAGTCTCCAGAGAGACCTGACGGTCAGCAACCATGCTGCGCTTGGTGGTAGCACCCTTGGCCTGAATGTAGGCCTTGATGCCGCCAGTCTTGATGTTAAACACGGGCTTGTCGCCATAGTTCACATTCTTCACATCGGCAAACAGATTCATAAAATCCAGATCCTTCTGCTGCAGCTGCTCAACAGTGTAAGCGACAGTCTGGGCGATCTGATGACGATTGTTGGGTGTCAGATCCTACGCCAGCTCGGTGATGATCTGAGAGGCCTCTTCCACATTGGCCTAATCGACGCGCTCTCCGCGCGCCTGAGAAGCAAGCACCTTGATGAGCTTGCTGTCCTTCTTAACTTGGATATCACTCATAAATGCTCACCTCCAATTAGGTCGCAACGCCGATCTTGCCAGTAGCAAGGACGCCGTACTCAGTACCCACAACAGGAGTGCCAGTCACCTGGTCAGTAACAAACTCTTCGCCGACGAGCAGCGGATGAGCGCGGAGATACTTGCCAGGGGCAGTCTCGTACAGTGTGGTGTCGTAAACTTCGTCGCTGTTCACTTCGAAGCCATTCTCAACAAAATAAGTCTTGTTGCCAAGAGCTGTCACGATAAAACGATAGGCGGGCATGCCATCGTAGATGGTCGTAACTTCCTTGCAAAGCAGCTTGGTATTGGCGTCCTTAGCCGGAAGACCCATCTTCAGCTCACCGGAAACCATCTTAGGAGCAACCAGCATACCATTGGCGATCGCCTAAGACTCGCCGTTAACCAGCTCGCCCTCATACACATAGCCCTGAAGGGCTGTCATGTATCCAGCCATTTCAATCATCCTTTCCGTATATCAATTAACAGATTGTGCTCTGTCACAGCAGTGTGTAAACAGAAACCGTGTTTTTATCGCTCTCAAGCAGCCGATACTTCTTCTCCTGATCGCCAACCGTCATGGAATCCATGAAAGGATTGGTTTCAGCGAGCACCTGTCCAGCCGCCTCGGCGACAATCTTTGCTGGCTCGGCCTTCAGTTCAGCCAGCTCCTTGCGCAACGCGGCAACCTCATCCTTGAGCTCCGCGATAACTTGCGCAATGGCATCCGTTGAGTTCTTTTCAGCCGTCTCAACGGTCTCGGTTTCAGCACACTTTTCATCCGGTTCTTTCTTGGAAGCAGTCTCATCCTCGGGCTCCTCGTCCTCGGCGGGCTTGTCTTCTGCAATCTGCGCCTGACCGGCCGGAACAGTCTCATTCTGCGCAGATTCTGCAACTTCATTCTCAGCATAAACAGGTTCCACGGGAGCGGTTGTACGTGTTTCAACAGATACAGTCTGCTCAGTATAAGCGCCAGTATCAGTATCGTATGCCTCAACGCGGTCTGTTTCATAGTGAGTTTCTGTCACAACAAGTTCAGCCGTCTCCTCGGCGTTTTCTGCGGTCGCATCCGCCTCTGCGGTATGCTCCACAGCTTCGGTTTCAGGCTCAGCGGGATTTTCCGCCTCAGCCACAACCTCTTTGTCTTCCTCGGTTTCAGCCTTGTTTTCTGATGTTGCAATGGCAACATTCTCGTTTACGTCTGTCATGTTTTCACCTTCTTTTCCGTCATCTGTGAGCTCGGCCACCAGATCGAGAGCCACGGCGCTTTGGCACGCTGGAAACGTCACGACTGCTGCACCTTCAAGGAAGTTGTCTTCCGAAGCGTCGATTTCAATTGTACCGTCTTCAAGTTCGCGATAGCTGCCACACGAAATCTCAAACGAAAACTTTAATGCGTTGTCTGCAAACAATTCAGAGATTGCACGGCACACAGCCTTGTTCCGTTTCAGAATACGCGCATAGCCAATCAGCGCAGCGCCTTCTTCGGTTTTCTCTTCTTCAAACTGATAGAAGGAACCAATTTGGGCAGAGTGAAACTCTCCCGTGCGGGCATCATACAGATGACCAAGGTGTTGATAATTTCCGTTTGCCAACGCTTTCACGTCAGCGCACAGAGGCAGCCCGACATAATCATCCTGATGTTCTACGATTTCACTTAGGAACGCAGGAGTCACGCGAACACCGTTAAGATTAGCTCCCGGTGTTTCGAACAGCCGAGCTTTTACTGTCAGATAAATATCTGACGATTTAATTTCGGAGACGACAGACGCAATGCAGGTCTTAACAATCCTGTTCATTGGAGTTCCTCTCCTTTGTTGCTCTCCAGACTTACGATGGGACGGCAAAGCAAGTTTTTGAGCTAATCTATTTAAACGGACATTGTCCGTTTAAATCACGATTAATAAGCCAGCAGCGCTGGCGCTAATCTATCAAAAGAGACTTTCGTCTCATTTTGATCACATTAATACGAGCCTGTGGCTCGTGCTAATCTATTTAAACGGACATCGTCCGTTTAAATCATTAAGAAAAACCTCGTCGTTTCCTGTCACGCGCAGTTATGATGACGAGGCGATAAATGTGGCCATTATACACCCTCCACCTCCCAGTGTATCAAACGTGATTTCCGATTTGTAGAGATTGGACGCATCCGCTCTCTACTTCCTGCAGTCCGCAGACAGAGGAACGTAGGCCGTACAATCGGCAACTTGCCATACGCGCGGCGTGAAGGATTTGAACCTTCGGACGTGCCCGTCGGCGGTTTTAGAGACCGCTGCAATAAACCACTCTGCCAACGCCGCACGGAAAGTGCGGCTGTTGAATATGTGTCTACGACATATGCCAACGCCGCATGAAACGCGGACGTTGATCAGTTTGTCAACGCCGCATCAAGCAGCGAACCGTTAAACAGTTTCTTCGTCACCCATGCTGCCATCTGGATTGGACGGCTTTGGTTGCTTGCCCCTTTGGGCCGCATCTGGGTCACTGTTTCGTTCGTCGTCGTCGAGCTTTGGTCGCCCGACCTTATTGTCTGATTGTTTTTCTGGTGCTGACGCATTCTGGCTGTTTGTTACATCTCGCGGAATCAGAACCCCATCTGTTCCGTCAGATGCTTCTTTTTCTCTCTGCGCCTTTTCGCGCTCAAGAGAATAGCCCTGTGTTGTCAGCATAGTTTGCGTAGAGACAAGCCCTTGCTGCCAGAGCTCCTTGCACGCTTCGCGCAGCGCTTTCTTGCCCGCCATGTCCAGAGGCATGAACTCAAACTCCGGCACCTGGCTCACATTGTAAGCGTGACCGTTTCCAAGCTCTTCCTGAATGCATACGTTGATCTTGTTCATCAGTTCGCAGATCTCGTCACGGCACGCTTCGATGCGAGACGCGGCGGTTTGCATCGACACCTGAGCGGAAGCGAACGTGGAGCCATCCACGCTCAATCCAGCGACCAAAAGACCGCTGATGCCGCCAGCAGCAAGAATATCGTTATTGGTGTCCCTATATTTATCAAATTGGAACAGGTTGTCAAGATCAGGCTGCACCACTTCCGCCTTGGCTAACTGATTGGTAACAGCCAGCGGAAAATTGTTCATTGCCCGCGAGAAGATATTTCTCGTCTCACGGAGCTGATTGATATCTGGCAACATGTCATAGCCTTTTTTCTCATCGCCATACTTCACGTGCACAAAGGAATGAATGCCCAGATTGATCTGCGCAATCTCGTATTTATTAATCAGTTCCTTCTTTGCCAAAGCGGGCAAACAGGCCGCAATGAATGGAATGGCATAACGCTGCCATCCTTCCTTTTCGGCCTGAAGGACTTTTGTATATTTCGGATTTAACTGAGCGTACTGTTCGCCTCTGTTCAAAGCTTTCTGCACTTCTTCCGGATAACCCTTGAAATATTCTTCAATATGGTTATCTTTGATCCAGTTTTCCTTTACGTCATAGTTCTTTATGCGCCACTCGTTGTAAACGCTTTGGCAGTCAAAGTCAACGATAGGATCGCCATTAAAACTGACGTTGCCGATCTTGCACTTCGTCACCGGTAGTGTAATGGGTACGCCGTGATGAATGTAAACAAAAACATTGGCGTACTTCCAGTATTCCAATATAATGCTTGAAAGCTTTTCGCGCAGACGGATCTGCTTGTAAAACTCGTCATAGATCTTGCGCGTCTTCTCTGTGGCTCCGGTCAGGAACCAAGAAGAGCCAAGCGTATACGGAACGTACACATGCTTAATAATTCCTCGCACCAGCGGATCTGCGTCCGTATAATAATCGGAAAGCTGATACAGGGATACAATGTTATTTTGTTTGTCGCGAAGAATGCTGTCATAGTTATACCCGGCAAGCTCGCCTGAGAACGTGATGTTCTAGTTGTTGTATGACTGATAGTCTTTGCGCTCCATCTCGTCATTCTTCGCGCCGACATAAACGGTTTCCTTTGATTTGCGTTCAAGAGGTTCAGGCTGTGTGAAAGCCTTGCTGCTCTTTGGAGTCCCTCTCCTGAATACATCAAATAATCCCATGGGCCTTCACCTCCTGTGATGTAACAATGGTTTCGTGTATCAGAACCCGGTCGCGAGACCGACACACACTGTGCCTCTTTTGTGTTTCTCCATCGACACCTTTTCAAGCTCGCTGATGTAGTCGTTTGCCATTGCCAGCGAGGAATAGCGGTCCTTGTGCAGGCTGTGCCGTGGAGGCGTGTCATAAAGCACATTGCCGCTCGGAGAGATTCTTGCGACAATGTTCCCCATCTCATATTGCAAAGCGTCCGCTTCGCTGAAAATCGCCTTTTCTTCCATTGACATTTGTTTCAGTTCGCTGTCCGCTTCAACTTGCCGCAGAAAACTTGAAGTGACAGGAATTTCAATCCGCTTTTTCTCAAGTGCGACGCGGAGATTTGTGTACAACCTTTGGTTCAATGACTGTACGGCGCGGAATGGATGCAGAACGGGCATAGACACTCCGGGATTCGTGTTGTCATCAAACACAAGTGGAGGATATTCTTTGCCTGTCAGATCTACCCACTCTCTGTCAAAAAATCTGTCAAGACTGTCTCCAAGACCTCTTGCGTCGTAGACAATACGTTCTGTGTTCGGAAATTTTAAATGAAACAAAACACGCAGCTCTTCGACGAGCCTGTCCAG
>Ga0326511_10004891_pt1 | contig 10628 bp, 18 predicted proteins | sample 0_2496_0518_D_FD_203701 | JGI IMG/M metagenome (GOLD analysis project Ga0326511, IMG submission 203701) | Bovine rumen microbial communities from UC Davis, California, United States - 0_2496_0518 | ecosystem: Host-associated > Mammals > Digestive system > Stomach > Rumen | place: USA... | reverse complement strand
AGATAATCAAAACTAACTGTTTATAACTACAATTATAAACCGTTAGTAGATTTGAAAGTCTAACAGATAATCAAGTTGACCGTTAGAAGTGGGATTCTAAAGAGTTAGCAGGAGAATGTCTGTCAGATAATCAAAGCATAAACCGAACCAGTAGGGGAAAGGATAGTCGGAACATTAACTATAACAACAATTATAGTTAGTGCATGGTATCCGGCGGGCGGCTGCAAGGTGTAAACATTAACTATAATTCAGGTTATAGTTAGTAAAACGCCACAAATCCGCCATGAAAAAGCTACTTTCCGTTTTAAGAGGGCTGACAGGCTCATAGACGAAGTTTAGGCGGGCGGGTATATAAACTATTGCGTAAGAGTGTAGGCGGGTGCTGTGGGGCAAATATGGCGGGCTGATTGACGGGCGGGGGAATTCCCCTTTCCTGTCGGCAAAATAGGAGGTTGTGACAATGGTTGACGATATGGAGTTGTACCTGCGCTGGGTCATGGAAGGGCTGCGGGCGGCAAAGACCAGGCAGGAAGTCGAGCAATGGTTAGGCGTATTGCAGGAACAAGTGAACGAGATATGCAAGCAGTACCGGGGAAAAGTCTCGCTAGGATAATGGACGGATAACAAAATAGTTAGCCGTGGTATCCTCAAGTTAGGGATACCTTCTCCATCATGTTGGAGAACGGAGGACGAAAAAGTCTGTCGTGGGGGTTTTGGACAAAAATGGAAGAAACCTATTGCCTTTCTCAAAACGCAAAATTGCGTTCTCTAATCCTGCTGTTTTGGCAGTTTTGAAGGGTAGGACTTTTGTACAAAAATGTTCGCGACTACTTCCCTTATGCAAGCCGCCCAGCATGGAACAAAAGGTGATCCCCTGAGTCGGCAAAACGCCGAGTGAGAATCCAATTTTGGATTTTGACAGGGGAGGACTTTAGCTCAAAAATGAGCAGAACCAAATGGAACACGAATCCAATTTTGGATTTGTAGAGGGGTAGACTTTTTCACAAAAATGTTAAAAACTACTTCCCCTTCTGCGGTAGAGTTTCAGCATTTCAAATGCGTAAAATGGTGCAGTAGCTTTTACATGTGCAGTTAGGAGTTTCCCCTTCGGCGAAACATCATTTACCGACCAGCGGGCGGCTGTCTTTGGGGCAGGTGTCGGAGACACTCATAAGTGCGCCTTCTCAAAAGAAGGACAATGCCGCTGCCGCTGAACTACGTTGTTTTGGGAGGATAACATGGAGCAATTACTGGCAAGGTTACGGCAGGCAACGACAAGAGAAGAAGCAGAAACCTGCCTAAAACTGTTATGGCAACGTATGGGCGAGATAAATTTGTATTACAGGAACAAGTTTGGCATGGACGACCCGCCCCAAGAATGGCTGGAGATGGGAAAGCGCATTGAAGATATGCGGGGACAGGGAATTGCACCAAGCGAGATTTGCAAGAAGCTGCACATAAAAAAAGCCATGTACCTGCATATATTGGCAGAGTATATAGGCTATCGGCGGCGGGCTGTAGAAGCTGAAAACAATTTACTGGAATAGGGCGAAGGGTTGCAGGTAACTATTTGTTACCCGCAAAGGTATCCGTAAGTTAGGGAGACCGCCCATAATTGGGCACATTTCCCCAAAATTGGGGAAGTCTCACCAAGCGGGCGGCAGCGTGATAGTAATTTCGCCTATGAGGGTTGTTTGGGATACAGGGTATAGTTCGTAGCATACAAAAAAGACCACCCCATAAGGGGCAGCCTTTAATGTGCGGGGCAACGTATCGCCAAAATACGCAGCCATATACTAGACCTTAATCAATCTTTGCCTTGATTGCATTATATCACAATCGGTTCCAGTATGGTATAATATTTTTGCTGTGCACCCCTAAAAGTCCGCACACGGAAAGGGGGGCTGGAGCAGTATGCTGGATACCTTATTCAATCTGGGAACCTCAATTCTTGCCAGTGTAATCGCCTATTACCTGTGTAAGTGGCTGGACAAACACCTTTAAGCACAGCAAGGTGAACCAGTATCATTAAGTCCTGAGCGGTGTCGCCAACGCCGTGACGGCAGGGCAGGGGAAACCCTGCTCTTTTTTTATATTCCTTCTCCTATAGGGAAAAGAAAAAGCCACCCATGGCGGGCGGCTAGTCGTTCATCAGGAAACTGTAAAGCGTTTGGTTGTGGTGGCTTTGGTGTATCGTTCTGCGATTGCGGGGAGTTCCTTCTTGAGTGCGGTGGTGTCTACGCGGTGGGAGGTTACTGTGATGTACGAGAGAGAGAACACATCAACGGTCATTTTCTCTTGACCTCTGGACTCCATTTCCTCCTTGAGTGAGGTTTCAATCTTTGCGATTTCTTCGGCAAGTTCCTTTGCCATAATCTTGAGGGATTTCAATTCTCTTACCTGCTGAATCATCATTTCGTTAGTCATTTTGATTGCCTCCTTTTATAGTGTACACTATACACATGAGCCTTTGAAGTTGGGAAACCTTTATCTTGATTCCATTATAGTGTACACTATACATTTGGCAAGGGGGAAAATAAAGAAAATCGTTGATTTTTAAGGGATTGACATATAGTGTACACTATACTATAATAGAGATAAAGAAAGGAGGTTGGACGCATGAAGGAAAAGAGAAGTTCACTAGGCTACATCAACAAGCTGGAGTACATCAATAAGTATGGCAAAGAGTTCTATGACCGAATAAACCTGTCAGTTCCCAAGGGGCTGCGGGCGGTCTACAAGGAAGAAGCTGACAAGCGGGGAATGACAGTCAGTAAGATGTTTACGACAGCGGTTGATGATTGGCTGAGCCGTAATTAAATAAAGCCCTATGCGTGGAAGTCGCTAAACCATACGCATAGAGCAGGTCAACAGGGCGAACCTATTGCCTATACATCATAGCATAGGTTTTCCCGGTAGGAAAGGGGAAACTCAAATGATAATCGTAAGAGAAGAATTACCAAGCACTGTAAATATTTACATGGAGAAGAACACGGAAACGGGGCAGGGGTTAGTACTGGTAAACAAGAACCTGCCTGAGGAAGTACAGGAGCAACTTCTCAAAGAGTGCCTTGTGAAGTACAAGGAAAAGTACAACGAGGATTTCTGACAGATAATCAAGGGGCTGCCCAGGCGGGCGGCTCTTTTTGTATACATAACCATTGATAAAGTAAAGTGAAAATCCCCTTCTCCTAATGGCGTTATGGTGTATAGTGTACGCTTGTTTATGTGTGCTTGCTTTGGTATAATATTGGTATAAACCAAATATAAACCATCAAAGGGGGAATATGACGATGGCACGGAACTACAAGAAAGAGTACGAGGAGTACCAAGGAACGGCAGAACAGAGACACAACAGGAGCTTGCGAAACCAAGCGCGCCGGAAGATGGGACTGGCAAAAGGAGACCCGCGGGAGGTTGACCACAAGAAACCATTATCCAAGGGCGGGAGCAATGCCAAGTCGAACCTGCGGGCGGTGAGCCGTACCACCAACAGGAAGAAGGGGAACAGGTAATGTTTATATACGTCAAGCCTAGCGGATACGATGGCAAGGAGCTTGTGACCGTGGGGACGTATGAGAGCCTACTTGCTATTGTGGCACAATACAAGGGGATTGAGGTCAAGTGCGTGGCGGGGGTCGGTGAAAAGCTGACTCCTGCTTCATACAGACACATTGAGCAGTCATTAAAGCACCATTGCGGGCGGCAGGTAAACTCGTTCATCAAGCCCGTGGTGTGGCGGCTGCCATTCCTTGAGAGCGAGGAAAACCTATGGAGGAACAACGAATATGGGGAAGTCACAAAGGGATAAGGGAGCGCGCGGGGAACGGCTCTGGCGGGATATGTGCAGAGAACAGGGATTTGAAAACGTGGAGCGCGGGTGCCAGCTATACCAACGTGGGAGCGAGATTGCAGACGTTATAGGGCTGCCGAAGATACATCAAGAGGTCAAGTTTGTGGAACGGCTGAACCTGCGGGCGGCTATGGAACAATCGGAACGCGATGCCAAGGACAGCGGGCGGCAGTCAATCCCTATAGTAGCACACAAGACCAGCCGGAAAGAGTGGCTTGTATCTATGCGGGCGGTTGATTGGTTTGCAATGTACAAGGCGTGGCTTTCCTCCTCCTGATGGCATAGTGTATCATGTTATGGGAGGTGTTGGACAATGGCAAAGTTAGGCAGACCAACGGCGAAACATTCTGAGATGGTCGGCTTCAAGCTGACTGTACAGGAGAGGGACGATTTGCGGCGGTGTGCTATTGCGGAGAATCTGACAATGGCGGATTTCCTGCGGAAGTGTATAACCAACTGTAAGATACGCCACAAGCGGGCGGGAGACTGGCCGGAAGAAACGGACAGATAACACAAAAAGACCAGCACTAGGAAGGTTGGACGCCGTTTAGTGCTAGTCTCTATCGTTACCCGCCCGCGAGGACGAGGGTGTTTGAGGATACCTGCGGGACACTCATTGACCGCATGGTATCGGTTGGCAGGTGGAGAGAATATCCGCTGCCAAAAAGAGTTTATGTGTAAATAATAACACATATACGCCGATAGGGAAAGGAGATATTCACCTATGGTTGCGATTGTAATATTTTCTGATGATGGAACGGCTTATTGCATGGGCAAGAGCAAGGGAAGTGTGATTGATTGCGTAACGGCTGTGACCAACAGCGGGCAAATGGATTTGAAGTATGTATCTGACCATGAGAAGCGAATGAAATATATATCAAGAGCGTTTGAAGCAATCGAAGGAGAGGAAAAATAATGCTGGAAGATTATTCGTTTTTAAGGGCGAACACAGAGGATTTCGTGTTCTCGTCCGTCATAATGCAGAGTATACCTGCGAGCATACGCAAGCTATTTGAAGCTAAGAAAGTGGAGTCTGCGGAGGACATTGGGCGGCTGTTAAGCAAGGCATATTCAAAGATAACGGTCAAGCACTTCCAAAAGTTCCGCAAGCTGGCACTACAATGCGTAGACGAGTATGGCGGCGATAGGGGAAAATTGCGGGCGGAGGTCGAGGAAGGGTATGCGTTCAATCGTGATGGGTGTGCGGTGTACTTCTTCCACCTGTTTGTGGTGAGTGGGCTGTATAAGGCGGGATTGAAGGCAAGCTATCCTGATGGAACAACAGACGAGCCTTTCTTTGCTATCGCAATGTGGAAAGCGTTTGAGAAGATGGCAGAACGGCTATTCCCTGCCGAAAAGGAAAGGGAGATTTACAATAATCACGACACGTTAGAAACCTACGCCAGACCGAATGATAAGATAGCACAATCCCTTGCTGCGGCAACGGAAGAAGATTATGCAGCGGGCGGAATGAGAGTGCTAGAGATGGGGAAGAAAGGCAAGAAGAAAGCTATCGTATCAACGATTCTTTTTGACCTTGAAACCATGAACAAGATAGGAATTTATAAGCTGGATAGCTTTGACCTGTTTGTTATGTGGACGTGTATTGCATTGAAAAACGCGGGCAAAGATAAGACCACAATCAACTCCATATATCGTGCTATGACGGGTAAGGGGATTGATGAAGAACCGACAAAGAAAATGCGGGCGGATATACGCGAAAGCATAAACAGGATAATGACCTTTGTGGTGGATATAGATGCTAGTGAGATATGCGAGCTATACGGCTACAAGGGGAAAAATTCCCGTTATCGTGGAGTATTGCTGCCGATAGAGATATTAGACAACGTAACGATTAACGGGGCGGAGGTTGACGAGGTTATTTCCTTCCCCTACGAGAGCCACCTGATGAAGTTGGCAAAGATAAAGAATAACCAGATTATCAGCTATGACGCAAAACTTCTGAACGTGCCAGCAAGGAGCACCCGGCAGACGATTGTTGTTGTTCCGTATCTTTTGCAGCGGATAGAGTCAACCAAGCATGAGAAAATGAAAAGCGTAATACTCATTGACACAGTGGCGGAGGTTACGCAATGGACGGATAAGCGGGCACGGTTGGTATCGCTAATAGACGAGTGTTTCGAGCATTGGAAGAAGATAGGCTATATCAAAAAATACACATGGAAAAAGAAGAATGTGGGTAGGCACGAGCAAGCAGTTAGTTTAAGATTTACAGTTTGATAGGGTTTTAGGAAACGAGTGTAAACCCCCCCATTTTTGTCCTAGAACCCCCCCATATTTGTCCTAGAACCCCCCCATATTTGTCCTAGGGAATGTTGTCAGATAATTTCGCGACCCGCGTCCCTGTTGGGCTGGCGGGGGGTAGGTGGACATTTGTCCACGGCTATATATATTATAAATATTATAGCGACGGAGATTGCGACCTTGACGGTCACAACCTCCTATGGGAAAATCCTGCACAAGGAAAAATGATGTTGGCAGGTACGTTTGGGGAATGTACCTTGCATAACACATACTAGCAAGTAACAGAGTATTGCCTTTAGGGAAAGGGGATTCCTTCTCCTGATGGCAGAAAGGGGATTTCATGGACATTAAGGAGCAGTTGAAAGCGAACGCAGAGAACCTTGCAAGGGGATTCCTTGACGAAGCACGAGACCACAAATCGTTTGAGTGCCCGAAGTGCGGGCGGGGAGGTGCCGGGTCGAAGCATAGGGACGGTATCAAGCTGGGCGCGGGCGGCTTGTTTGGTTGTTACTCCTGCGATTTCAAAGGCGGGGACATTATAGACCTGTACATGGGTAAGAACAACGTGGACTATAAGACAGCGGTATCCGAATTGGGCGCGATGATGTCATTCGTTCCGCCCGCTGCACAAGTGAAGAAACCTGCACCAAGTAAAACGGCTGAACAGGTTATAGCAGAGTTCGAGCAGTTGCCTATGGTGGATATGCCGAAAGCATACCGGGGAATAAGCAAGGAAACGCTGAACAGATACGGCGTGAAATACTGTCAGAAATTCATAAACCCGAAGATAGCAGGGACATACAAGGGAGCACGAAAGGCGGTTGTATTCCCCACCAGCAACGGCAGATACTTTGTGCGGGCGTGTGAGCCTAAGCAGACGGAACTATGCGACAGGTGGGATATAGGCGGCAAAGAGCCGTTCAACCTTGCAGCACTTAAAAGCGGGCGGTCTGTGTTCGTTGTGGAGGGCGTTATAGACGCATTATCCATCATCGAAGCGGGCGGCGAAGCTATCGGGCTTAGCGGGATTGATGGCATTGGCGGTTTGGTATCGGCGTTAAAGAGTTCCCCTTCCCCTAATGGCTTACTATTGGCGGCTGACAATGACGAAGCAGGGGTAAATGGGGCTGCGGTATGGGCAAGCAAGCTGAAAGAAATAGGCGTGGAGTGTGAAGTGGTGGACACGGCGAAGCTGTACGGCGGGGAGAAGGACGCGAACGAAGCCTTGCAGCGTGATAGTAAATCTTTCCGGCAGAGAGTCGCGGAGCTATCGGCACATGAAGCGGCAGTGGTCAATCCCTGGGCAGGGTCATTCAGCGGATTCATGGAGCGTATAGCGGGCGGAGACTACAAGCCTATTCCAACGGGGATTAAGTGTATTGATGACCTGTTAGGCGGTGGCTTTGTTGCCAAACAGCTTGTGGTCATCGGTGCGCCGCCCGCAATGGGCAAGACAGCTTTCTGTCAGTGGCTAGTGGAGAAAACAGGCAAGGCGGCTTTGTACTTCTGCTTTGAGATGGCAAGAGACCAATTACAGGCACGAGGGATAAGCAGGGTATTATTTGAGCATGGCAAAGACCTTTCCGCAATGGAGGTTATGCAGGGTCGCGGGTGCTGGCGTGAAGGTGTGGAGCTATACAAGCAGGAGATTGCGGGCAACGTGGCGTATTTCGGTTTAGGCAGTGGCTTACATTCGAGCGACATTAACGAGATGTTGCGGATAATGCAGGACGGCGTGAAGTATCGGGCAAGCATTGGAGAACCTTCTCCCCTAGTGGTGGTGGACTACCTGCAATTATTGCGGGCGGGCGGCAAGGACGAGAGCGAGAACCTGCAAGCGGTAATGGAACGGCTGAAAGAGTTTGCGGTGCGTAATGGTACGGTGGTTATTGGCATCGTGGCGAACAATCGAGAGTCGAACAAGGCGGGCGGCGTGTCTATGTATTCCGGGCGCGGTGGCAGTTCCATTGAGTACGGGGCTGACATTGTGTTGGGGCTGACCTACACGGAGATATTAGACCAGCAGGAAGAAGTCACGCACAAGGACAAAGTAAGTCTTGTAATGACCAAGGGCAGGTTCGCGCAAAAGGATAGCCGCGTAGACTTCACCTTTGATGGGCGGCACACTACGTTTATCCCTGCGGCAAAACCTTTTGCTGTTCCTGTCAGCAAGCAGAGGTCGAAAGAAATAAATAGCCTGTTGCGGTTGAGGTAAGGAGGATAGGCGTATGAATATCAAAGTAATATCGTTGATGTATCGTTGTCGGCACGAGTTTAGACATATACCTGATTGTCCGTATCTTGAATATATGGCGGGCGGAGAGGATATGCGGAATAAGGTTTGTGAGAAGTTTGAACCATGTGGAAATGCCTGCAAGTACCTAGAGCCTGTTGAGAAGGTAGAGGTTAAACAGATAAAGAAAATTGAATTGGTGAAGGATACCTGTGGCGGCTATGCAAGAATAGGTCGAACGGTCTACGAGCTAAAGGACGTTATCCTCTTGCAGGTTGATTATGGGGACGGTTTTGTAACTGAGTGGACTGACAATAGTGGGCTGAATGACAGGATAAGCCATATGCAAGGCAAGCGTGTGGGCAAGAATTCGGTGGACATTTCAAGCCTGTTAGATTTCAAGTCAGCAGTAAAGGGGGTGAAACAATGACACAAGACGAGATTAAAGACATTCAGGACAATATGCACCAGATATTAGACCACCTTGCGGAGCTGGATTCCGTGGAGGATTGGACGAGCGAACAAGCCGAGGAAGCGGCCGGGGACGTTGCAGACCTGCGGCACTATATGACACGGTTGGAGAGCTATTACCAAATGTATCGGAGCATTGACTAAACAGGCGGGCGGGTGTATTCCCGCCTTGCTTTTTACTATGCAGGTATATATAATTTGATTAACAGACAGAAAATCAAAGGGGTGTTTGAGATGGCACGAAAGAGCAAGGAACAGGCAAGGAAGGACAGGGAACAGCGGGCAGAGTTGCGGGAGGTTCAGAAGCAGACAGAAGCAAGAGAGAAAAGGGATATGCAGACCAGGCAGAGGGCTGAGCGTGAGGAGTTGCGGGAGCGACAAGCCAAACGGCGGGCGGAAGAATCCACCACTCATGCGGGCGGCAAGCGTGAAGGGGCAGGGCGTAAACCGTCTATTCCCCACAACGAAAGTCTGATTGCAGGGGTTGACCTGAATCCCAAACGGACATACACCTTCTATGGGGCGGCTGATGAACGTAGGGCGGTCAAGAAGTTCCTGAACGTATGGCGGGAATTGCGGTTCAAGTTATCGCCGGAGGAACGTGTGGAGCTATTGCAGAAGTTCAATGGACTCACCATATACGAGCTTATGACTGATGGGACACTCATTGACCAGCGGGAGATTAGACGAATCAAAAGAAAGCTGCCGAGCCTAACCAAGTACATCAATGAGATTTCCCCTTCCCTGCCGGCTGGAGGTGGTGCTGATGAGCAAGAAGGCATTGACTAAAGCATTGCGGGCGGAGGTAGACAAGAGTGACCTGAACGAGCACCACAAGTTATTCTGCCTGTACTATGTGCAGAACCATAACGCAACACAAGCCTATGTCAATGCGTATGGGTGTACGAGAAGGACAGCAGGTGTCAATGGTCATGCGCTACTAAAGAAAACTGAAATTAAGACAGAAATTCAAAGGCTGCAAAAACTCATTGAGGAAGATATGGGCGTGGACTCCATGAGCATGATACGCTTTTGCCTGAAGGTGGTTGGGGCTGACATTGGGGACTACCTAGAATTCCGCCCGCAAGAAATAGACGTTACATCACCGGACGGGACTACCACCAAGGGGACGATTAGCAGTGTTATCGTGAAGGATAGCGACTATTGCGACACAAGCCTAATCAAGAGCATACGCCAGCAGGGAGCGAGTGTTCATGTGGAGCTATACAGTAAGCAATGGGCGTGGGATAAACTCGATAAGTTCTTCGGGTGGACTCAATCCAAACAGGCGGAAGATGGCAGCGGCACTCTATCCATTGCAGAAGCTATGGCAAGGGCAACGGAACGCGCAAGGCGTATGGAGGAAGAAGCCAACAAGCAGGAAAGCGGTGTTATCGTTATCCATGATGATGTGGGGGAATGAGTATGCAGAAACAAAGAGACTTCATCACGAATTGGCTGCGGGAAACGTTCGAGCCTGGGGCGGTTCGTGTCAAGGAATGGTACAACGATAGTCGCTGTGTTGTGACTGATGGCGTGGAGGATATGCCTGTCTTGTTCTATGGGCGAACACTCGTAGCGGGCGGCAGACCAGTGGCACGCATGAAGTCACCAAGGGAACTGATTGTCTGACAGGGTATCAAAACTAACTGTTTATAACCACAATTATAAATCGTTAGCAAGATTTGAAAATCTGTCAGAAAGTCAAAAAGTCTAACTGTGGAGAAGTGTTATTACGCACAGTTAAAAATGATTGTCTGTCAGATAACCATAATTGCGCGGGTGTGTCCGTCCTGTGTGAATATG
>Ga0326511_10004890_pt1 | contig 10628 bp, 18 predicted proteins | sample 0_2496_0518_D_FD_203701 | JGI IMG/M metagenome (GOLD analysis project Ga0326511, IMG submission 203701) | Bovine rumen microbial communities from UC Davis, California, United States - 0_2496_0518 | ecosystem: Host-associated > Mammals > Digestive system > Stomach > Rumen | place: USA... | reverse complement strand
CCTAAATTCAGACAGATTCATCTTGGTTCTATTAAGGAAATCGAAGACGCCGTAAAGCTTGCTATTCAGTATATGCCTGAATATGAGAAGACCGTAGCAGAATTTATTAATAATGCAGAACAGGTCGATTATGCAGAGGTTTTGGCTGATCCTGAAAGCCAAGCTTTCCAGAATTTCTTTACGATGATTAAAACACAGACCGGTCTTTCCGGTAAATCAGTCGAAAATGTTATTGACTTGATGCAGACACGCTACGGTACGACAAACTGGGCGTTAGTAAATGCAATAACCGAAGAAGCACAGAAATATACGCTTGACAGAAGAATGCTTCTTGAAAAGGCTGCCGGTAATATTTTACTGGCGGCTTAACAGAAAGGAAAAATACTATGACACCTTATAACCTTGCAATAGCAGGTGCCGGTTTTTTAGCACTCGGTATAATCATTGGATTTATTTTAGGTTTTTGTTTTAGTACAGAACTGGAAAGAAAGCATACGGGGTAATTTTATGAGAAAAGTAAGACAAGCGATTGTTTTAGTCGACGCATATAGAAGACCTGACAGAAGAAGAAATACAGCGGGGCGCTACCGAGTCGGTGCAAAAACCGAAAAGGAAGCTGAAGAACTTGTAAGAGCCGTTATAGGTTTTGGTTCTGTTAAATTTTACTATTGGGAAAGAGACAACGGTTATCTTCCAAAAGTAAAGTATAGAGAAGTAAAGAAAGAAATCGCCCATACAAGGCTTGCCGACACAGGATTCTCTTATGAGCAGCCAAGGCATGCCTGTGATCGATTAACTTAATAAAGAAGGGAAAAAGTATAATGATGACGCTCGATGAAGCAATAAATCATTGTCATGAAAAGGCAGAAGAACTTAAGAAACAAGGTTCTATTTGTTGTGATAGCTTAGAAGATACGATTAGAGCTGGAGGTTGTCTTGAGTGTGCTAACGAGCATTTGCAGTTAGCCGCATGGCTTGAAGAATTAAAGCGACTCAGACTAGAAAATCAGGTCCTTAAAGAAGCTCTTAGTGAAGCTTTACACCAGCCGGGAGATATCCTAAGTAAGGAATAAATATAAAAGACGATATAATGTGGTTGACACCACTGCTTTTAACAGTGTTTTTAAGTATTATTGCAATTATGCTATTTTAAGGAGGATTTGCATGGGAGATCTTATTCACGACGCATTTAATCACGGACGAGAAGATAAGGAAAAGAAATACGAAGCTATAGAAACAGTCAATGAAGACGGTACGATCAATATCGAGTTGCCGATCAATAAAATGCAGGCAGGCTGTATCAGAACAGCCCTTAGAAACTATGTCCTGTATCTCAATATGCCTGATGAACTTCGCTGGCCGCAGTTATCTGAAGATATGGCGGTTCATAAGAAACTTCTCTTAGGCTGCGGAGTTATCACAGAGTCGGATGAGATCACCGGAAAGTATAACGGTAAGTTTGATGAGTTCTATCCTGAGTATAAAGAGTATATGAACGATCATTTACTTGATGATTTGGACTTCGGAGTCTCAGTTGGCATTGCCAAAGACCGTAAGAAAGGTTTTGAATGGATCAAACAGTTCAGTGAGGAGTGGGGGCTCGATAATTACAATACCGACTTTCCGGAGATCAAAGCTATCGCTGATAAGATCAGAGAAGCAAGAGACGATCCCGAGGAAGAGCGATAATTATGAGTACGGGTAAACTCCGAAAATACCTTTAAGAACCAGAATATTTTATAACAAGGCTGATAAAGCCTTGTTTTTATTTATACTGTTGTAGGACTTTGTTGAGTTTGGGGCATTATATGTTCAAGAGAGGGAAACAAAAATGCTTGCGTTGTTTTATCAGCACTGGTATGAAAATAAAAAGATACAGGTCATATTATATATAGACCTGATTGTTGCTGTTTCCTTATTTTTCTTACTTAGTACATATGTTCTTGATCGGTGGCTTCCATTGTTACTTATTCAGACAATGGGCTTTGCTTTTACTGAATTTGTTGTTTTTAATATTTCTTATAGAAATTATTATGTTAAGTCGATTTGGCTTAATACTATTTTTAATTTTTCTTCTAATAAAACTTCAGAAGAAATTTCTTTTGCTCTTGCACCCGAAGATAATTCTATCTGATCTTTCTTTTTGCTAAAGCACCATTATTGGCTTTTTAGTAAAAGAAAGGATTTATTTATCATGGATTGTCTTTTATTCGGGTTATTTCTTGCTGGTTTAGCGGCAGGACCGTTGTATCTTAAACAGTGTTCTCCAGAAGTACAAAACCTGGTAATCTGTATCATAACAAGTTTTTTGCTTATTTTTTCACCGGCAATTATTAGTTTTATTCGTTTCTTGAATCCCGGCACTGAACCGGTTATGCCAGGTAATTTAGAATCGATAATTTTCATTATTCTTAATATCATTCGCTGGTTTGGTGTACTTTTATTGGGTTTTTCAATCTTTAGGTTTATATATGCTAAAGTCCATAAAAATAAAGAAATAGTAAATAGTAACTGAGAGTTAAAACGGGAGAAACAAAATGGACGAGTTTAAAAACATAGCGATCTTTATAGCGTGCCTGCTTGCGGGAGTCATGATTGCCGTAGGTGCTTGGAGATTTCTTTCCGGTAATTCCTCATTTTGAATTTCATTTAGATCGCTTTTTATTAGCACTTGCAATAGTGGTAACCGGACTTTTACATAAAATTTGGCTGGCACATCGTGCGGCCAGGTTGGAGGCTTGTGAATTATGAGAAAAAATAAAAGGGGTTATTTTGATTTAGACATATTGCGGTTAATCGTTGCTTTAGCAGTCAGTGTTTTATTGATTGTAGCTATTATTAATTGTTTTAGAGCTTGTAATCTTATAGTAAAAGAAGGGGCTGATACTTACGCGTCTAAAGCGGAAGAACATTATGAATACACGATTGATACAATTCACTTAGAACAGGAAGGTAAAGGTTCAGGCGGATCTTTTTCTTATAAGAGTTACGGTTCCGGTCATATGAGTTATCGTGATTATGAACTTATTGTTATTACAACGTCTGATGGTCAGCAATTTTCCGGCCGAACAAAGAACGTCGCTATAATTACTTCAGAGACTAGAGATTATGCCATAGTTGACGGTAATAATAATATTGTTACCCTTTACCTTACTGTGGCAACAAAAAATCAATTGGGAATGATTACTGGTAATTCCGGCGTCGCAGCTGAAAATACTGAAATAAGCGTTGCTTCTTCAGAGGAGGATTGAAAATAATGAAATATCTTTGGAATGAAGCTTGGTTTAGAATGATCGCTATGCTTTTAATCGTAGTTGCTATTTCTTTCGGCATAACTTGTGTTTATTACAAAGTTACAGGACAAACGCCTGAATGGGAAGTAAAAGCTGACGCTTACAGAGAGTGTAACGGTATCTATACCATATCCAGTAAAAGCGTTTTTACTGAGTGGGGTGAAACACAATACTTGATCTGTTATCAGTATTCTTATGAATATGACGGTTATACATTTACCGAGTCTGCCGGACATTCATATACTGATGCAGATACCTTTAACTCAATATCGGTAGGAGATAAGTGGGACGAGGCAAATCACAGAGTCTATCAGGAGGAAGCATAAATGGCTCAGATTATTTTTCCCAGTACAACATTAGAAGACCTTAGAAAGATCGCCAGAGAAGCACAGGATAATCTTTATAATAGATTCCATGACGAATACGTTCAGTATAACAAACCGTATTTTACGTATACACGTTTGTCGAGTATATATCTTACTATTTGTATTGCCGTAGGGCTCGCTTTGGCTTGTGCGGGCTTTACTTTAGGAATACTGGTTAGTCCTTGGTTCTTCGCCCTTATTCCACTAGATTTTATAATTATACCAGCCGGTTTCGGTTTAAGTAAGTGGATGGATACAAAAGCGAAGAAAGAACTGGCAAAACAGTGCGAAGTAGAGGATAAGGTTGAGGATGTTATTGATTATGATCTGCAATTTTACGGGCTTGCTACTTATGCAGACCAGATAGTTGCTAAAAAAGGTTGGTATTCCAAAACCTGGGAAGCGCTCTGGGACGATGACGGTGGTAATTACTGCGGGCACAGACTGATCAAGCTCTTAATGCAGATCGAAGAGTTTAAGGATATGCAGTCTGAATACGACAGCATTGAGATCGAGTGCGTTCCTGATAGAAAGATGATCCGTATTTACGGTATTATCGAAGGGCACAGATACGGAAGCGGTACAGAGATCGAACTTGAACCTAAGGAATTTAAGTATTTTATCAAAGATAAGAATGCCGAGATCTATGATTTCGGATTCATCGATGATGAATTCCAGGAACTTCAGGAAAAAGTCAGATCGATCTGACAGAAAGGAAATAATATGTCAACTGTATCTAAACAGTTTGAAATATCGACGGAAGCTGACGGGGTTAGAGTAAACGTTAAAACTAATGCGTCAGTTAATGTTAATGTTAACGTTACCAGACCGATCCTTAATAAACCGGTCGAGATGATCGAACAGAGAAATCCGGTTATCTATTCCTGTTCATTCTGCGGCGCGTCATTTAAGTTCTCAAAGAAGAACGGTGCGATCATCTGTCCTCAGTGCGGAAGCGCTTGGGCAGAATCAAAGAAGGAAAATCTATTATAAGAAATAAAGCATTGGAAGGAGAAACGAATGATAATACAATTAAGTAGTGAACTTCCTCTTGATAATTTGTTAACCGGCTATGTAGCGCTTGTCCTTATTGCTTTTATGATCGGTTTTGTCGGACTTCTTTTGTTAGGCTTCGGTTCCTTTGAAAATGATTATACTCAAGGAATAGTTGCTTTGATTATGATCATTGTTGCTGTTGCTCTCGGAATATTCGGTTTAAACGGTCAATCAAAGCATGTTACGCAAGTAAGAACCGAAGAGGTCTTAACAAAATATGAAGAGTGCGAAAAGAACGAATATATATTTTATTTTAACGGTGAAGTAGTTGATCCGGAAGATTATAAAACCGGAACTTATAATATTGCATTTGATGACTACCGTCATGAAGTTTATATAGAAGAAAGGAAGGACTAATATGGGGAGTGCAATATCAAGTCTCGATTTAATTGGAGGATTTGTTGCTCTTATAGGTATCTTAGGAGTAGCTATAGAGGTAAGAAATATCGTATATGATCGAACTAACGTAACCGGAGCTGTATTTTTCGGTATTATTATGGCTGTTGGCTTCGGCATTACTCTTTATAGCAGTTATAAAGATATACCGCAAAAAGAAATTGCTGAAACTACAGTAGAAACCGTTACTGACCTGAGAACTGACTCAGAACTTGCGTCTAAGATGAATTGGCAGAATGCAAAGAAAGACGGATTTACTTTTTATCTGGACGGTGAAGAGATAGATCCCGAGGCTGTCGATTATACTCAGTATGATATTTCATATGACAATGCAAACCAGAAAGTGTATATGACATACAAACAACCTGAGGTTAATATTTCTTCCGGACACAGCACGAGTTACGTTCCTATCGTAATACCGGTAGGATAAAAGTTCAAGGTCAAAAGAGGAGGAACAATGAGAGTACAGCTTTATGAAAATAAAGGTTCAAAAGAGAATCCGAAGATATCTGATTATCCGACGATCTTGGAAGTCTATTCTGTTTCTTTAACCGAACTCGGCGAAATTAAAGAAAGAGACAGATTATTGCTTCATTGTACGGACAAAGACGAAGACCAGTATGTATCCGAAAGAAAGATAAGCAGAACAGAATATCAAGAAATCATGGAAAAGCTTATTTCTACCGGATATGCAGATCTTACTAGCCTCGGAACTTTTACAGATGATGAATGTCCGGAAACAGATAAAGAACTCGCCGAAGAAGACCGGGTCCTTGATGCTGAGGAATCAAGAGTAGAATCATCTGCAATAAGTTCTGATAATGTTGCAACAGATAGAAAAACAAAAGCCTGGATCATCGGAGTAATCTTAGTGCTTTGTTTCGTACTTGGTGCCGGTATCGCCGAGTTTGCTTGGCTTAAACTTGCGCAGAATAAGTCAGCCTCGACTTCAACAAGCGGATATGTAATACCTGCAGGTCATGATGAAGAAATATTTAAAGATACACTTTATCTTATAAGTGATAGTTCTGAAGAAGCAAAAGGGCGTACTTTTACAGATACCGTTTGTTTAGGTGCTGGTTTCAAGGAAGGAAAAGAATATACTCTTAAAACCGAACTTAGACGACTTACAGAAGAAGAATATAAAGCGATCCTCATGACTTACGGGTCTGAATATCTCAGATCCGGTACGTGCGGAGAACTTCTTGTATCAAAAGAAACTAAATTTACTTATGATCCGAATAACAGCAGTTTTGAGGTCAGCTTAACTGTACCGGAATCATAAAGATAAGAAAGGAATAAAGTATGGATAGCAGACTTTTTGAGCCGGAACATAAAAAGATTACAAGCTTTTTAATCAAATATCCGGAAATAAAGTATGAAGATATTGAAGCTGAGATTAAAAAGGAAACTACAGTATTATCAGATGAATTATTTCCGTTAGCAAGGAAGTGGAGACAGTTTGATAGCCTTTTAACAACTGTTTTATATTCGTGGCTTGCTCAAATAGTTCTTTGCGTTGCTGTTATGCTTTTAATTTCTATGCAAAAAGGCCGTCATTTCTTCGGTACAGTTTGGTCTTGGACCTTTTTGGGTATCGGTGGAGGCCTTTTACTTACTGCATTAGTTTTGATAATTTGCAGGGGTGTTTACTTATCAAAGATAACTTCACTTATTGAATCATATAGTGATTATGACTATCAAACAGAAAGAGATATTTTAAGACTAGCCGGCATTATGACTGAAGGCAAATATGAAGGTTGGAACACTACTTGGGAACCGATTAATCAGTTTATTTATCAGAGCTACGGTTATCTTGACAGTATAGCAAGTATGTATTTAAAGACGCTTGAATATTTATCAAAACTTAAATCTTTAGAAGCCAGTAAAGATTATGAGGTAACTTTTGCCGGATATACCGATAATGATGATATTGTTTTTAATGTTTATACTAAAGACGATTATCTGTTTTGCAATATTCATATCTGGATGCCGAAGATTAGAGAAAATTTGAAAGAAAAAGAAGGGAATTATATTCTTGATTTTACAGGATTAGATGAGGTATGGAAAGATTATGATTTTGGACAAGATTCGGAACAAACTGAAAAACTGGAAGAAACAAAAGAATGATTTGATAAAGAAGACGGATAAACCAACTCCTATTATTCCGTTAATTACCGGGGGTACGCCTTATTGGACTGTCGGATCTGAAGTAGATATGAGACAACGAAGACTCATGCATAAACATCAACTTCAAAGAGGAGAATCGATTCTTATTATAGATCCGACGGGAGATCTTACCCCAGAAGAACTTGACGAATATTTTAAATTGTGTTTAGCTGAGCCAGAATGGGAAGATGATGTATGAAACAGATAATTAAAAACAGAAAAGACTATATTTGTAATAAATTTAGAATTTGGTATTTTCATTATCGTTTTACCAAAGTCATGAATTATGTAATGTACGATAGAACTTCCCAGGAAGAACCTTGGGAGCTTCGCTATATGTCCTGGCCTGAGTACAGAAAGGCTTATGAGAAATTATCGAAGTTAATTAAAGAAAATAAGATTCGCGTTCTTAACGGCAGTGGACTTTTCAGAACAACCGTGCCTGTCGGTCCTAAAACGTTATTCAGTCCTAATTGTATTGAATTTCATTCCGCCGCGCCTGAATACAATATGAAAGGTCATTTCTATTTTTGTCTGCGAGATGTCTTACATGAGAACTTTATCGAAGAAGACTCCCAGGATAGCCTTAAAGCGCTTTATAACTATTTTGATAATCTGTACTATAAACTTGAACAGGACGCGATCAGGAGAGAACAGGAGCGTCTGGACAGGCTTAGAAACCCTCAAAAGTATATTAAACCTGAAAAGGAGCCTAAATTTAATATGAAACGAGTTGAAGGTGCATGCCAGTGCTGTGGAACACAATATTCTTTAGAATTAAATGGATTTGCACCTAGCTGCCCTAATTGCGGGGCTCCCGTTTCATTTGATTTAAAGGAGAAAATATTCGTATGAGTAATTTTAATGACGGTTTTCATAACGGATTTTGGGACAGGCATACGACAGACCTTAATAAAATCGGAGATCCCGAATATATGACCGGACATATGTGGGGCAGTCTTATGAGCGAACCTTCGCACAGTTCAGAAAATAACAGCACTTCGTTAGATGATCTGTTATTCAGGGATTGTAAAAATCAACCTCAAAAGACACGTGAAGTTTCTGATGAACCAATGGGTTTGAAAGAGTGGCTGTTGATCGGCGGCATAATTGCCTTATTTATTGGGATTGCGGGCATTATATACATATCTGTAATTTAAAGCCTGAAAGGAGGACGATCCTATGAAACAAAAGATCATATTGCCCGAACTTTGTAAAGCGATCGTCTTTCAGTGTAAGAAGAAAAACGCATTTAAGAATATTTTTATTACCCACAATGCTTTCGGTATCTTATCAGAAGCGTCGCATATCAATACACATACGAATTCCGGGCAGGAAAAGGTAAGATATAATTCATTACAATCGGCTCAAAAAGCCGCAGAAAAGATGTCGGTGAAAAGACAGATACCTTTTAGAGTATATAAGTGTGCTTTTTGTACCGGATATCATGTTGGTATCGCATATACTGACAGGAAACAGACTTCATAATACAAAATAATCGGGTTATAGCAGGAAACGGCTAAGAAATTAGTCGTTTTCTTTTATCACAGGAATTAGTATTTAATAAGACAATTTTAAAACATATAAGTTTAAGGAGTAATAAAATGTCAAAACTTAAAAATGAGTTTTATCCCAAAATTGACAGAGGTTCGATTACTTTGTCTGATAAAGTAAGAGTGTCCGATCCTTGTTATGATATTGATACCGGGTGTGCCGGTACTATAGATAACGTTAAACCCGGCGAATATGAATGTTTTGAATTTAGGGGAAATTTCCCGTCTAATTGGGACGGTAAGGTTCATGATGATCACAGGGTAGCTGCTATCGAGATCAGGCATAAAGACTGCACAGAGCCTGCTTATAAAACTCATTTAGATATTGATGTCGGCGTAGATTCAGGTCAGGCCGGATTTTACGACCAAGCTTATTTTGAACAAGTAAAACAAGATGAAGTACTTGAAGATGAATGGTATAGTAAAGTTTGCGGTTTGACATACAAAACTTGGGTTGATTCTAAAAATATCGATGAGTTATTAACTCCTGAAGTTATGAATCAAATTATTGATAAGCTTTTTATTAATAAAGATGAAGAATACAGAACTAAAGTATTTGCTAAAAGCGAATTAGAACTGTTAGATACACAGTATGCCCGTTGTACCGGCGATGCCGATTTAGAAGGTCTTAAATTTTTAATTAAAAATGTTATTTCGGTGCATGATCCTGATTATGAAATCAAACGTCATTCAGAAACTCGCGGGGATACGATCGATAATAAAGGTTTTGTCAGTTCTTCCGGTTTCGGTGACGGCGGATATGATTGTTTTGTATCTAAAAATGACGCCGGTCAGATCGATGCTATGTTATTAGTATATATCTGGCCCGAAAAGGACGATATCGGAATTCCCAAGGAATTTTTATCTACCGGATATGATCCTGAACAAAACTATGATGATGAAGAATTAGATGAAGACGAGCGAGACGATAGATAAGGAGACTAATTATGTCAGAATCAATCGACAAATATGATGTTTATTTTTCAGACGATGAAACAAAAGAGATTATGCCTTTCGGTACTAATAAAGATTTGGATTTATTAGTAACAACAGGAACAAAAGACACAAAATTAGAACTAGTTAAGCAAAAGTACGGTTTGGATTATTTAATCCATGATAAAGATCCGGATATTCGTATCGCTGTTGCAAGACAAAAATACGGATTACTGGCTTTGGCTGACGATCCTAATGCAAAAGTCAGAAAAGTTGTTACAGAATACGGGTATATCGAGAAATTATTTTTTGATAAAGACCTGGATGTCCGGGTTGCTATGATCCAAAGATGCGGTAATTTTTGTCCTTATGACATTATAGAAAAATTAGCGCAAGATCCGGTTTATTATGTACGATATACTTTGGCAAGGACCAGTATCAGAGGTGCTGAGCTTCTTATACATGATAAAAATCCCGATATTCGTATGACTGTTTTACGTCACTTACCTGAAGCGGCGTCTGAGTTTATTAATGACCCGGATCCTCAGATTAGAAAACATGTAGCATATTTAGGTGTCGGACTTGATACTTTAGTTAATGATAAAGACGCTGACGTGCGTTGTTCTGTCGCAAATAAAGGTTACGGTCTTGATAAATTAGTCAACGATCCGGATTGGCAAGTCAGATCGATCGTAGCGCAAAAAGGATACGGTCTTGATAAATTAATCAAAGATCCCGAGCCCAGAGTCAGAGCTGACGTTGCAGATCAAAAATATAATTTAAAAGACTTGGCTAACGATCCTGACGGAATGGTCAGAGGCTGTGTCGCCAAATATATCGATAAAAAGGAAACTGCAATAATT
>Ga0326511_10004889_pt1 | contig 10628 bp, 7 predicted proteins | sample 0_2496_0518_D_FD_203701 | JGI IMG/M metagenome (GOLD analysis project Ga0326511, IMG submission 203701) | Bovine rumen microbial communities from UC Davis, California, United States - 0_2496_0518 | ecosystem: Host-associated > Mammals > Digestive system > Stomach > Rumen | place: USA: California... | reverse complement strand
TGTTCAACGACTTCAATACCGTACGCGAAGAGGTGGTGACAAACCCTGTAAAGCGCGTGATGGCTATCAATAACTACATACAGAACAAACTGTCATAACTTCAACTTCCAGAAAAAGAAAGCATAGATGCGAGACAAATACCTTACCGTAACAGGTGTTTCCGAAGGTTACTATACCGAGAAGCGAAGCAAGTTTTACGCATTCTTGCATCATGTGGAGTCGGCTGATGAGGTACAGGCACTGCATAGGGAGTATAAGAAGAAGTATTATGATGCCCGTCACGTGTGTTATGCCTACCGCTTAGGTGCAGAAGGCGAGGCGTTTAGGGCTAACGACGACGGCGAGCCCAGCAGCACGGCTGGCAAACCCATACTCGGAGCCTTGCTCAGTGCAGACATAACCGATGCTGTGATTTTCGTCATAAGGTATTACGGTGGTGTCAACCTTGGTACTGGCGGTCTGATAGTGGCTTATCGCGAAGCAGCCACACTTGCCGTTGATGATGCACGCTCGCGTTCGTCTCTGGAGGAGCGCTTTGTAGAGGAACAGATAACCTACACCTTCTCCTATCCGCAGATGAATGCTGTGATGAAGATAGTCAAGGATATGGAGCCTCGCATCGTGGCACAGGATTTCCAGACCACCTGTTCCATCACGCTCTCCATTTGCCGTTCGCTGATGCCCCAGCTGAAGGCACGGCTTGAGGCGCTGGCATTTGCATAGAAAAAAAATAAACTCTAACTACTAATATAATTAATTTCTAATCCGTTGAAAAAGTTTTATTTTATATTATCCGTTGCAGTGATAGTCTTATCACTCACCGTGTCATGCGGTAACGGCAGGGCTGACGTGCCCGAAGGCTCAGTAGAGGTAAGTGTTGGTGGCAACGACATCATGATGGTCCGTATTGAGCCAGGTAAGTTTGTTATGGGTGGAACATCCGAACAGACCGAGTGTGACTACTATTCCGAGAAGCCCGAGCACTCCGTTGTCATCACCAAACCTTACTACATCTCGCAGACTGAGGTTACTCAGGAACTGTGGGAGCATGTAATGGGCACTAACCCCTCCATGTACAAGGCTCATGATGACACTGAGAAAGACCTGCCTGTGCTTAATGTCTCATGGTATGACTGTAAGGAGTTCATCAAGAAACTCAATGAGCTGACAGGCCGTAAGTTCCGTCTTCCTACTGAGGCTGAGTGGGAGTTTGCTGCTCGTGGTGCTGGCAAGGGCTATTCGCTTCCTTACGCTGGTTCCAAGTTTGTTGACCGTGTAGCTTGCATGGCTACCAACAGCGAGGGGCGTCCACATCCTGTTGCCCAGTACGGACCTAATGAGATTGGCATCTATGATATGAGTGGTAATGTGTGGGAGTGGGTCGAGGACAACTTCCAGCAGTATAAGCCAGGCGAACTCACCGACCCTTTGGTGCATGTTAACGACACACTCTCTCACAGCGTGCGTGGAGGTTCGTTTACAGACCGTCAGAACAAGTGTCGCACATCATCACGTGACGGCAACTGGCCCGACTATAAGCAGACCAACCTCGGCTTCCGTCTTGCCATGGATGAATAAGGGTAGGGGGGTATAAAAAAACGAAACGCTCCCATCTCACGATGTAAGCGTTCCAATCTCAATAGGTATTAGCATCTTTAAGGTAAAAAGATTGTATTCAGGATAACAGTTGCAAAGTTAGGGCATTTTTTCCTATTTTGCAAGTTTTTTCTTGATTTTTTTCAAGAAAATCGCATTTTTTCGGTTTTTTGAGCCCTATTTTGCGTTTTTTTCCTTCTTCAACACCCTTTTTACGAGGAAGAATGCTATTACGAGGAGCACCAGCACTATGATGCCCCACTTTATGTATTCGCTGTATATTTCTATCTTGTCCATCAGTTCGTCTCTCGTCACGAACGTGTGCAGATACCATCCCAGTCCTGCCAGTATGCAGTTCCATGTTCCTGCACCCAGGGTGGTGTAGAGCAGAAAGCGCCAGAAGTTCATCCTTGCCAGTCCTGCTGGTATGGAGATAAGGTGGCGTATGCCAGGTATCAGTCGTCCTGTTACGGTGGCTATTGCTCCGTTGTCGTCAAAATACTTCTCTGCCTCTTCCACCTTCTTTTGGTTCAGCAGACACATCTTACCCAGTTTGCTGTTGGCAAACCTGTATATCAGCGGTCTGCCCAGATAGTAGCCTGCCAGATAGTTGATGGTAGCGCCGCAGTCGGCTCCTACCGTTGCGAACAGTATCACCAGCCATATATCTATAGTTCCGTCAGCAGCGTTGAATGCCGCTGGTGTCACCACGAATTCCGATGGCACAGGTATCACTGTGCTCTCCAGCAGCATCAGAAACCATATTGTGCCGTAATTCAGATTATCCAGAAAACTCTGTAATAAGCTCGTTAGCATAACTATCAATTATCAATTTTAGCTTCGCTGACCCTCTTGATACCTCCCCATAGTCTGAGCCTCTTCGCAGAAGCAACATTGGCTCGACTATTTAAGGTCGGTCTCGGCGAGCGTTCAATTATCAATTATCAATTGTCAATTATCAATTGTCAATTGTCAATTATCAATTATCAACTACTTCCAATTATCCTTCAGCCCTACGGTCTTGTTGAATACAAGGTGGTCGGGGGTAGAATCGTAGTCAGGAGTGTAGTAGCCCACACGTTGGAACTGCAGGTAGTCTAATGGCTTAAACTCAGCGCAGTATTTCTCCACGTAAGCCTTCTTTATCTCAAGGCTCTCAGGGTTTATGAACTTACGCATGTCGTTGATGTCAATGCGTTCCTTGCCCTGCTCCTTGGAGTATGCTGACACCTCGTCCCTTGGGTTCTCCACCATCCATAGGCGGTCGTAGTTTCTCACCTCAGCCTCCAAGCAGTGCTTGCAGCTCACCCAGTGAATGGTCTTGCCCTTGATCTTCATGTTGCAGTTTGCCTCGCCAGTCTTCGTCTCTGGTATCAGCTCGGCATAAATCTCGACGATGTTGCCATTCTCGTCCTTCTTGCAGCAGTCTGTCTCGGGACACCTTATTATATATGAGTTCTTCAATCTCACCTCCTTGCCAGGACCTAAGCGGAAGAATTTCTTTGGAGCATCCTCCATGAAATCATCGCGCTCTATCCACAACTCACGTGAGAACTCTATCTCGTGTGTGCCGTCAGCCTCGTTCTCTGGGTTGTTGATGGCGGTATATACCTCCGTCTTATCCTCGGGGAAGTTTGTTATCACCAGTTTCACGGGGTTCACCACCGCACTCACTCTCTGCGCCCTTTTGTTCAGGTCGTCCCTTATGGCACTCTCAAAGAGCGACATCTGGTTCAGCGCGTCAAACTTCGTGTAGCCTATCTTGTTGATAAACGCCTTGATGCCCTCAGGGCTGTAGCCCCTTCTGCGGAAGGCTGAGATGGTAGGCATACGTGGGTCGTCCCATCCGTTTACCACACCTTCGTTCACCAGCATCAGCAGGTTGCGCTTTGAGAGCAAGATGTGTGTAAGATTGAGTTTGTTGAACTCTGTCTGTCGTGGACGGTTGTCGTCCAGCGGTTTGTCGTCGCCAGCACACTCCTTAGCCCAGTCCACAAACAAGTCATATAGTGGACGGTGACTCACAAACTCCAGTGTGCAGAGCGAGTGGGTCACACCCTCCCAATAGTCACACTGACCGTGGGTGAAGTCATACATGGGGTAGGCGTTCCATTTGTTGCCCGTCCTCCAGTGGGGTATGTTCAGCACACGGTATATTATAGGGTCGCGGAAGTGCATATTGTCGCTCGCCATGTCTATCTTGGCACGCAGCACCATCTTGCCAGGCTCCATCTTGCCGCTGTTCATCTCGTTAAAGAGAGCTAACGACTCCTCCACAGGACGGTTTCTGTAAGGCGACTCCTTACCTGGGGTCGTCGGAGTGCCCTTCTGCTGGGCTATCTCTTCAGCTGTCTGCTCGTCCACGTAAGCCTTGCCGCGCTTTATCAGCTCCACGGCAAAGTCCCACAGCTGCTGGAAATAGTCCGAAGCATACAACACCTTGCCCCATTTGAAGCCAAGCCATTCTATGTCCTTCTCTATCGCCTTCACATATTCTATATTCTCCTTCTGGGGGTTAGTATCGTCAAGGCGCAGGTTACACACTCCGTTATATTTCTCTGCTACGCCAAAGTCCAGTGCTATCGCCTTAGCGTGACCTATATGCAGATAGCCGTTCGGTTCAGGTGGAAAACGTGTCTGCACCCTTCCACCGTTCTTACCCTCAGCCAGGTCCTGCTCTATCTTCTGTTCTATGAAGTTAAGCGACTTCTCCTGTCCCTCGTTTTTCTCTTCTATTTCAGTCATATTTCTTTCCTTGTTTATATTTTGGGTACAAAGTTACTAAAAAACGAGCGCAGAACAAAATAAAATTATTTATTTTTGTTTTTTCCTGTGTTCATGATTTAACAAAAACATTAAAAACCCCTGTCAAGGTCATAAGTCTTTCAGACTCTCGCAGACCTTCAAGTGATATGTTCTTTATGTGCAAGCACCTAAGCCCATATCCCTTGCAGTCCTGCACCCTCCTAACGTCAGGTTATACCCTTGTCAGGCAAAAACAATAAAAACCAGAACTCGCGTTGTGATCTTTGTTTTTCAGGCTTTGAAAAAGCCGGGGTTTTTTCTTTTTGAAAGTTGTGACATCCATAGAGGTGTCATGGTGTTGGTAAGAATATGATGTAAGCTCGCTTACAATCAGATTCTTGACTACAGCAGGACAAGGCACACAGTGCCAAACTTTCAAAAAGGGTTATTCTTGTTTTTGTCTTAAACTTAGACACAACTTTATGCAGGTGATCCGATTTTTTTTTAGTAACTTTGCACAAAACTCTCAACTCTCAACTATGAATTGTAAGTTAGACATCCACACCCACACCATAGCCAGCGGCCATGCCTATTCCACCCTGCAGGAGATGGCAAAGGCAGCATCCGAGAAAGGACTCGAGATACTTGGCATCACCGACCACGCCTCCTCCATACCAGGCAGCGTGCGTCCAGTTTATTTCCGCAACACCCATGTCATACCCCGTGAGATGTATGGCGTGCGACTGCTCATCGGTGCCGAACTCAACATCCTCGACACCCAGGGTACCCTCGACCTTGAGGAATTCTACTACCGCCTCATGGATGTGCGCATAGCAGGCATCCATAAGTTCTGTTGGAGTGGGGGAACGCCCTCTCAGAATACCGACGGCATGATAGCCGCAATCGAAAACCAGTGGACCGATATCATCGCCCATCCAGGCGACGGCACCTGTCAGCTCCTCTTCGAGCCCATAGTCGATGCCGCCTATCGCACGGGCACGTTGCTCGAACTCAACTCATCATCCCTGCGCCCCATACGCAATAAGCCCGATGCCGTAAGCAACAACCTCGAGATACTGCGCCTGTGCAAAAAGCGCGATATGCCCATCATCCTCGGCAGCGATGCCCATATCTCCTTCGACATCGCCAACTACCAGTATGCCCTGCCATTGCTCAAGGAGGCAGACTTCCCTGACGAGCTCATCGTCAATGACAAGCCAGCCCTCTTCTTCCAGATTCTTGACAAGGGCGTAGAGCGTTTCTACACCCGTGTGCCTGACAGTCCCTATTAAATAATAAGGTGTAAAGGTAATTCTTGTTCTATTTAGCTTTCAACAAAAAAAGTTCCGTCACTCTGGTGAGTAGCGGAACTTTTTTATTGCAGCCCAACAATATCTAAATCCCCCCAGCGCAACGATTTCGTCAAATCTTCAAATGTTAGAATAAAAATAGGGAGCGCAACTTTCGCAACCTTCGCAACTTTCGCAAAACTGCCTGTATCTATAAGATAAACTTTACTTGTAAAATGTAATCCAATTGGTTCCAGATGTCTTCCTTTTTACCCTTTCCTCCAAATTTTAAGGGGAAATATAGAGGGGATATACCTGAGTCGGCATTTCGCTGAGTCAGCTCTTGAGTGGAACACTCACCTGGGCCTGTGTTTTTTTATATTTTCCAGTTATCTACTTTACTATCAAAATATTTAACTATATCCTCATTATGTGAGTTCAGGGTAATTCCTAAGAAAAATGCAGCTCTTGATACACCAACATATATGTATCGTTTAATAAGGTTTTCATCTACATTGGCATCATCAATATTGTGGAAAAACACCACATCAAATTCCATTCCCTTTACAACGTCAATGGGATATACTCTAATTTGATTACTACTTGCCAATACGTTTCCTGCACTACCATCAACCACCCCTATACCATTATCAACAGCAAAATCTGTGTCCTCTAATTGACGAACGAAACGAGGTATATCTTCCTTATTATTTAGGAATATAGCTATTGAAGGCAGTTTTTTTCCGTAAGCTTTATACACTTCACCTATACGTTGCTCTATCCAATTTACTTTTGCGTGTTCATCATTAGAGCAATAAGCAATGGGCTTTGGAACTTTAGTCGATTTCAGATGAGCAACATAGTCTGGTTCCTCGCCTATTGTGTCATAATACAAATCCTTTGCCACCTTGAGCAGACTTGTACTCTGACGATAAGATGTCTTCATTTCTAGAACCTTCATGTTTTTCACGATAGGTTCAATATAGTTCCATTCAGTTATGCCCGAACATGTAAGACGCTGCATTAAATCACCACTCAAGGTCAGCGAGTTGAAGTTTTCGCTCAATAACGACTCCATTGCATATATGTCAAATTTACTAAAGTCTGTTGCTTCATCAACACCTATAATCGGGCGACACAAATCATTATAGGCCTCAACAAAGACGTGGTTAATAGGAGTCTTAACTATTTTCTTTACTTCCTTAACAATATTGTTGATTGTACCTATAAGAAGAGACTGTTCTTGTGCATGAAGTTCCTTTCCCTCTCGACGTTGCAGCAACTCTTGCAAAATTGTTAGATTCCATCCCTCCGATTTGTTAGCAAAAACATTACGACGAAATCTTTTATACTTAGCAGCAAAGCCACCAAATATATTGCTCTTTACGCCACGAGTATATTTTGCAAACTGCTCAAACAAAGCCAATTCACCTACACGTGTCATCTGTTCCTTGTGCTCTTCCTTCAACAGAGGCTCCACGATGCTTGTCACTTTCTCCTGCCTTGCAGTCAGTTTTATCTCAGAGTTAAGTTGAGCATAGCAATATCTCTTAAACCATTGTTTTATAAGACGAGAGACTTTCAAAGACAATTCTTCTGCCTCATCTATTTCTGTTTGCTCTGGCTCATTCTCTGCTTCCTCTTCTTCCTCCTCATCAGACTGTTCTTGCGAAGAATTTCTCTCAATGAGTTCTGCCATTTGTTGATAGCGTTCTTCATCGTCAAGAAGATAAGCGAACAACTCGTCAGCAATATTCTTTACACGAGTACGATTCTCATCAAGAAGTTCCTTACAATCGGCACTATACAACTGCTCCAAATTATAGAATAACTGTATAAATTGCTGTATAGAGAAATCTTCCGTATTAGAAAGCCTATCGCGAATAGCAGTAGCTATATTTACCCACAGATACTTTCGAGTATCTTCTGGCAATTTCGGAAGTCTATCCTTGAGATTTTTTAGTTGATCCAATAAAAAATCGTTAAACTCGCTAATGACATCAGAACTATTGTAAATCAGTTGTTCGTTAGTCCTAGCCATCACGAACGGAGTATTATCTGTGCTGGCTCCAACCAACACGTATTTTTCTCTTATAATCTTCTTTCTATATTCATCCCAGTTCCAAACCTTCGCACCTATCTTTGTCAACCCCTCCTTGTCCATAGCCTCTTTCAGGTACTCTTTAAGTAGTTCGGACGGAGAGAAGAATATCCAATCTCTATCTTGTTCAATAGCTCTTTTCAGCGCATCCCTCTGCGATGCTGATAACCCATATCTATTTGTTTCTTCCAAGAAGTCCTCTTCGATGGCATCCCAATCTGTAAGATACTTCAACCTTTGAATCATAGTCGTTGTCTTACCTGTTCCTGGACCACCATCTATAACGATAGTAACACCATTAAATAGATTCTGAGTCTTAATACGATTCTGCACTGGGTCAAGGATAGGATTAAACCTAAGTTTACCTTGCTGACGAATAAACCTCGTTAGGTTATTCATTTCCTCCTGCTGTAAGGTTAGGATTCTTTTCTCCTCTTCCAGTTTCTTCAATCCCTTGGTCAGAACACTACGCTGATGAGCCGTCTCTTCCTGCTTCTTCAGTTCTTCTATCAAACGACGTTGCTCCTCCTGCTTGCGCTCATTCTCTTCTATCTCACGTTGCTTATTCTGAAGAGCAGACAGAAATGAAACGAGGTCAGTATATATATACTTCTGACTATCGCCAACCAATACTATTGACCTGTTCTGTAAATCTGCTTTATTCTCGGCAACGATATTATATATTCTCTTTCTCTTTAAATCATCAATGCCAGAGTGTTCTATCTTCGTTCCTATTTCGTTATTCAATATTTTTGTAGCGAGACTTGAATTTCTAGGCGTGAATACACCTAGATTTTTCAATGCATCACGACCATACATAGATTTATTCATCTGTCCCAACAGGAACCAATACGTTTGCTCCTTTCCATCAATCGTGCCATGAACCCTTGCTACTACAGGTCCAAAATGTTCTCTTTTAAAGGTTTCATGACCCTCTTTTATGTTTGAAGCTATTTGATATAAACTTTCCTTCATATTTGTAGACATTAGATTTTAGTTTCTTTTGAATTATACTCCTCTCTTAATGGGTGGAGCGAACTGCCTTCTGTTACTCCAACGAAGACGATTTGGTCTGCTAACTCGCAGATGTAGTGATTACGAGCGTGAGCAGTTGACTTTGACTTTCTTCTGGTTTTGCAAATTTACTAACTTTTTTCCTTTCCTCCAAATTTTGAGGGGGAATATAGATTTTAGCTGAAGGAACGTTTCGTTCCTTCAGGTTCATTCATGAGTCCACATTTAGTGGAATTATTATTGAGTGGAACACTCACCTGTTCCTGTGTTCTAATTCTTTAGTTTTTTAGTTATTATTATTTTTTTTTGCAGCAAAGGTATATTTTTTTGTTCATTCAGAACGAACGAAAGAAATTATTACATTGGTTTTATCATTGATTCGATGAATGATATTTCTTCATCAGTCAATTTGTATTTCTTATAGAGTTGAGTATCTATTTGTTTAATTGACCTGCTCCAGTCTATATCGCTATTTTCTGTGAAGTCTTGGAGAGGTACAAATCTATACACTATCTGTGTAACATTCTGAGACACCTTCAAAATACTAACCAAATAGCGTAAGAATTTAGTCTCAAAATATTTTTGTAGATTACGGGCTTCTGTGGGATTAGAAAAGTTGCCAACAGGAATCAAAGAGTCTGTACAAGCTTCGTTGCAACCAGCATAATACGCTTTACCTATAATTTTAAAATCTTTTGCAGGATCGCCAGCAGATTTAGATATAAATATTTTATAGTTATGCAAAATATCTAATGATTTCGTAATATCTTTTTCTTGCACCCATCGAATTTCGTCTCCTTTGCAACGTAATTTTATAGCCCCTTTAAACTCACTTTTTGAAGATATTGAATTTATAACATCTGGACGACCTATTATACCAAATGCGTTACGTCCTTTTGTTATCTCCATTAATGATGTAAATCCTTCGGAAAAAATTTTCTGGATTATAGCATATTCATCGCTACTTTCTAAGATTATGTCTAAATCGTCTTCAAAAAGAGGACGTGATTGTATCACTTTACTTCCATTCTTAATGTTTATAAAATCTACATTACCATTATAATCTTTAATTGAAAGGAAATAATTAACACCTCCTTTTATTACTACAGTATCAAAAACGTCAGTTCCATTAGGATAGTGTATAATTTTTCTTATATGGTTGTTTGTTTTTATATATTCTCGCAGACTAATAAATGATTTATCTTGGGCATCACCTTTGAACCATCTTGAAGGAGTTACGAGAGAAATATATCTTGGAGATAATTCGTTCGAAATTACAATGAATGATGGAAATAATTGTTTACTTAATGAACGATTCGCATCATTTGCACTTATATTTTCTTGATATGGCGGATTGCCTATTATTGCGTCTATTTTCATATTTTCGTCTTGATTTATTTTCCAGAAGCGTTTGCCATCACGCAAGGTGTTGACAACGAGGTCTTTCTTTTCTGAAATGTTTTCTATTAGGTTTGGATAATACTGTGCGTTCACCCTTGTATTGCGAAAGCCTGCAAGGGTGCGCTTGGTTATGCTTCGTGCCATAGGGGTCTTGCACACCACAAGTATGTTTTCTTCTATCGTAGCATCCCACAACTGCATAGCGAAACCATGACCTACTTCTCCGTACTTCTCTTTTGCTGCCTCCACTCTGCTGCGATATATGTTGTATGCTACGTATAGGGGATAGAGACCACTCTTTGAGTTAATCTCCAGTATATGGCTCTCAGGGCGGAACACATCGTTTGTCACTTTACCCTGACTCACATATCTTGGTATGTCAAGAGTATGCTCAAAATTTTCGTCATAGAAGCACCAGCCTCCGAGGCAGTCACTCATGTGCATATTGACTACGCGCCAAGGTGTGAGTACCGTCTCCTTGT
>Ga0326511_10004888_pt1 | contig 10629 bp, 13 predicted proteins | sample 0_2496_0518_D_FD_203701 | JGI IMG/M metagenome (GOLD analysis project Ga0326511, IMG submission 203701) | Bovine rumen microbial communities from UC Davis, California, United States - 0_2496_0518 | ecosystem: Host-associated > Mammals > Digestive system > Stomach > Rumen | place: USA... | reverse complement strand
ATACGAATGTGCATATCACTGCAAAAACAGCTGTGGCAATTCCTGACGCAAGCAGGAATTCCATTTCGATATCAGATACCCAGTTTCCGAACCAGTTCATCATATAACCGCTCCTGTCTTTCTGTAAGCTGTCCGGCCTTCTCTCTCTTGATGTTCAGCCAATCAATCATGCGGATGCTCGGCACTTCCTCAGGGCTGAAACCCTGTGCGATATATTCCGCTGTCGTGTAGATCTTCATTCCCTTTTCCCCCTTTTCAGGCAACACCCCTGAACTTCAAGTACTCGTTTGCCGCTTCAATGCTGACTGCTTCAGCAATTACATAGTACCCAAGTGCATCCGTTTCGATGTCCAGATTGTCGCAGTAGTAAGCTTTGTCTGCCATCTGCTCCATCAGTTCGTCAAACTCTCTCTCGGTCAGTTCGTCCCACCTGTTGCGGTCTGCAAGTTCCCTGAACTGCTGATCCCCCGCCCTGTAGATCTCTTTGTTGAGCATTTTCTTTCCCATTTCTGCGGGGCTTACCGCCCCGCCTGTCTGCTTTCCTTTATGCAATCTTGTCAACCTGTGAAGCCTTGAAGAATGCGGCATTCTTCATGAACATTTTTTCTTCCCGATCTGTCGGGTTGTCCTTGTTCTGCTTTGCCGTGTGCTTCCAGATCCGCAGGCTTGTGATTGCCTTTTCACCTTTGCGTACCTGATAGCCAAGTTCCTTCCATCTCTGATATGTGTGGATTGCTTCAGGGGCTTCAAGTTCAATTTCTCCATCTGCGCCCTGCACTGTTACCTTGTGACCGCTCCCCTGCAGGATTCCCTGCTCCATTAACTGAACTGATGCTGTAAAAATGATCATCTGGTTCGTCATGGCTTTGGTCTCCTTTCTGCCTTCGTCACCTCCGGGGCGGGTTAAGATTATGCTCTTTCAATAAGTGCAAAATAATAATGTCCAGAGTCAAACTCATTAAGATGAAGTGCGTAACTCCAATCCCTATTCTCCGTTCCGTCTGCGAAAAGATTGTCGCAAAAGAAATTAGTTTCACTTTCATGCATCCACTCGAATGTTTCTTTCCAATCTTCGTGTCCCGGAAACTTCTTCATAAATCTGTTAAGTGCTGTTTCAAACTTCTTGCAGGTGATATTTGCGTCTATATTTGTGATCTTCGTCATCTCTTTGTCCTCCTTTGTAGTGGGATCTCTTCTTTAACTGTCTATATTATAATCTATAAATTATAATTTGTAAAGTGTTTTTTGAAGATTTTTTTGATTTTCTGGAAAGTTTTTTCTAGCAGGCAAAGAAAAAAGCGGCTCCCGCTATGGAAACCGCTTTTTCCCCACTGAATTTTATTCAGAAGAAGAAAGGAAATGAAAAAAGACTCAGATGACCGCCCTTTCCTACGTTATAGCAATTTCGTTCTGATCTGTCAAGATACTCTCCGCTATGGAGTTAATCAATCCGCTTCAGGTACTTCGCAGAAGCAAAGCCGAATGTCTTTTTGCCGATCCTGATATAATCCCAGTTAGAACCATCTGCCGCCTTGATCGTGTCGCACACGTTGACTTTTTTGCCCTGCGGGATCGTAGGGAAACGCTTAATATTCGGGTATTCAGTGCCTGCCCATGTCCGAACATTCAGTGCTGATGCTGTAACTTCTGCTTTATATCGTGGGACGCTGTTTAAGGCCGTTTCCGGCTGTTTCTGTGGCTGTTCTGCATCTGGCTGAACATTTACCCGCTCTGATCCGTCCCCAACGTATACGGCTGTATGATGGGCGTCATTTAGCAGGATGTCCCCATACTCCAGATACCGCTCAGATGTCAGATACTTCTGATCCGTCAGCACTGTAAATCCTGCCCGCCTGAAAGCGTCCCGCATATTGCCTGTATACGTTGCGCTGATATTTTCCAGTGCAGGGATGTGCAGGAGATGCCCTGCCGCTTTCGCATTCGCAATCACGCCTGCAGAACAGTCAGCGTCACAGTCCGTCTTGATCTTGCTAGGAATGTAGCCTACCTTCTGAAGTTCCCGCCAGTAGCTGTCCCTGTTGCCCTGATTGTACCCGATATGATCGTTTTTCGCCGCCATGACTGCAAGAGTGCCGATCATGTCGGAAACTGCCGGATTCTTTTCGTATCGCAGTACGCAAGACCAAGGGCGATTATACCAAGTGCGGATCGTCCATTCCTTCCCCGTCTGGTCTCCTGCCTTGCCGCCGCTGATCCTTCCTCTTTCATCACCGCCGCTGTTTGATATCATGCCGCCTTTGTCTCCCTGTTTCTCTGCATACTTTCCCCAGAAAGCAAAACCCATGTTTGCCCGCTCCTCTGCAAGCCTGTCAGGGTTTGCAGGCTGTTCAAAGTTATACAGCACCATGTTTGATGCCTGCCGGACAAGGCTTGTTGTGGTCAGAGTCTCCCACACTGTAGGATAGCCGTTTTTCAGCTCTGCAACCAGAAATTCAAGCTGTGCTGTAAGATCCCCAATAGAAACTTTCTCCCGCTTGCAGAAATCGTACAGTGCGCCCTTTCTTCCGGGGCTTGTCCACTGTGCAAGTCCATAGCCATACTGTTTACCCGGCATGGGGTGCAGGAATTCTTCCCTGCTGATTGTGCCATCATCTACAAATGCAGTATAGGTAGCATCCGTGTAATACTTGCCAACCTCTTTCAGCCGCTTCAGACATAAGATTTCAACCCTGTTCGGAATCATGCCGCTTTCAGCCTGCAAGTTCCCCATTAAACCGCAAGCCCCCGCTGGAGTAAGTCCCGCTCGGAGCAAGTAATTATAAATCACCTGATCATTCATTAATAGTCCTTTCGCAAAAGGCGCACCTTCATGATGCGTTATTCTTTAACCTTGCCTCTTCGGCTCTCCAATCTTTCAGCATTGTTTTTATAAAGTGTTCTAGCGCAGAATTCGGTTCTGCGTTTTCCTTCACCCACTTTTCGATGTACCAAACGGGGATAACTTCTGTTGGAGCATTGACAATCATTTTTGATCCTCCAGTTTAATCGTCAAGCACGATTCTTATAACCGCAGTCAAAGCAGTTCCTAGTATGATACTGAAAATTACAAAAAACAGCATTTCCACTCTCCAAATTGACGATTCGGAATATTTTGTGTCCAAAAAGCTGTGCGGATAAGGATTTGCACCTTACATGATTATGTACACTCTCGGTCTTTGCAGGAATTCCCCGTTCCCCTTTCTATACTCGTTGCAACTCCTATAGATTGGTTTTATACAAAGGTGCGTATACCTATTCCGCCACCGCACAGCTAAATTAATATAGTACATAGTATCATATCTATGCGCTAAGTTAAAGATCCATTTATTAGATGATTCTCTGAATTAAATGTGCCTTTATGCGACAGGTGCCGTTTCCGTATTGCACCACTTATACAGTTCTACATTGTCTGTATTAAACGAACTGCTTTCCTGCATTTTGTGAATTGATCTTGCTTCGCAGTTATTGACAAATACTCGCATCTTGCTTGTTTGCGCTCCGTACCACCGTGGAGTAAACCAGTTGTTGAAGTAACAGTTATTCACATAGATTTCAGGCTCTGCCCCTTCCGCATTCGTGTTGTGATAGCGGACAGTTGCGCTCCCTGTCAGGTTATTATCAAAATAGCAGTTATTAAGGATGTGACGGGAATACTTTTTACACCCGCCGCCAATGCAATTTGCATTGTAGAGGTTATGCCCCACCACCCGGCAATTTTCATACTTCACGGTATATGGCGTTGCAATTCCATAATCGTCATGGATGCAGTAAAAAGTAGCGGTAACATCTAAATCAAGCCCGATAATCTCAACATTATAATCGACACCCAATGCGCTAAATCTGTGTGTCCCGTCAACGGTATGCCCCGTCCAATCACATACAAGGTGTGCTCCCGGTGCAAACTCTACCTTACGCTTTCTGAGTCTTACACCGTACTGGAAGCCATTAAAAATAGCAGAATCCGAATCGGCCATACTGTCAACAGCAGACTGCCCGAACAAAGCAACATATTCGGCAACAATATCATATGTTCCCGGCTTAACAAACACATCTATCCCGCTGTCTACGGTATCATAAATTGCTTGCGTAAAAGATGTGTAATCTCCTGCCCCAGATGCGTCAACAATAATGCGCGCATCATCAGATGTATCTATCTGCGATTCGCCGATTCGTAAATCTGGCAATTTATATATCCCATACGGGATATAGTTATTTCTTGAAACAGATTCGCCAATCTGTGCCAAATTAAGGTTTGTGTTATAAGCAGAAAATCTTAAATAAATCGCGTTATCCGGGCGGGTAAATGTTAAATCTTCACCTCCGCCACTATTCATTGGATCCGGATTCGGCGTAAGATGGTTTTTGTTTTCATCATACCAACAGAAAATGTGCGTATAACTTACGGTTACGGATGTCAAATCACCAATATAAATAAAGTCACTTGCAAAGAATGATTCATTTGTTGCCAAGCCTCCATTATTCGGATTTATGTATTTTCCAACCGTAATGGATTCTTTGTTGAACCTGTTTATGATTTTAGCTTTTGCACTTTGTGAATCGATGATAGCAATTCTGTTATCCATTAGTTGATCAACGGCTTTTCTTTCTCTAATTTCGGAAAGGATTAAACTTTTGCTATTGTTGTTTACAACAACAATCTCGCCGGGGTCATCAGCAGTAATTATTGTTAATCCAATAAACACGCATGGCGTATCAAAATTATAGTTCCATGTTCTGCTAGTAGCACCGACAGGGCCCGTACCAACATAACCAATATATGCTCTGTTCGCATCGTAAAAACGCACTTGGTCATTGTGAACAAAAGGTTCTCCATCAGCCCTTGTGATGGTAAGACTATCTCCCTTGCTGATAGCCAATGGCGCAAGCCCACTGCCCCCAGAAACATTTTGAACATAAATTAGCGATTCGGAAACATTCTTTAAATTCTCCTTTAAATCACCGATTTCGTCACCGGTTTTCTTAGCGTCTGCCGCCTGACCTGCATGAGTCAGGGTGTCGTCAATAACCAGAGTTGCCGCCGCATCTTCTGCCCGCTGTGCCGCTTCTACTGCCGTTGTTGCACTGGTTGCCGCTTCACCCGCTTTAGCTGTTGCTGTGGTTGCAGATTCTGCCGCCTGCGTTGCTGATGTTTGTGCATCATTTGCAGAACCTTCTGCCGCCTGTGCGCTTGCACTTGCATTGCCTGCATAGGTTGAAGCACTTGAAGCAGACCCCGCCGCATTTGTTGCACTTGCAGATGCGTTCTGTGCATAAAGGCTTGCGCTGTTTGAACTGCCTTCTGCCGCCTGCGCCGATTCTGATGCAGATGTTGCAGATACAGCCGCATTCGTTGCACTTCCTGCCGCTTGCGTTGCTTTCTGTTCTGCCGTTGTTGCAGACTGTGCCGCTGCCTGCGCTGATGTTTCAGCATCCTGCGCCACATCTGCATAACTTGCCATCAATTTGGCAAATTCTTCCTCTGTCCCCGAATAGCCCTTGCTTACTGCATAAGCGTAAGCAGTAACCATTCCAAGGTTTTTTCTTACTGTTTCTGCCATTAACTCACCGCCTCCATGATCAGGTCACCGTCTTCCAAGTAGAAATCCACAGTGACATTCCGTGTGCGTTCCATAATCAGGTTGCCGTCCACGATCTCAAAGAACATCCACCCTGCGCCCGCCGCTCCCTGTTCCGCTCTGTCTGCGGAATCACTTGCGCTCTGTGCGGACGCTTCTGCGTTGTCCTCTGACTGCTTTGCTTCAGCCGCAGACAGCCCTGCATTTCTCTCTGATCCTGCCGCCGCACTTGCTGATGCCGCCGCACTTCTTGCAGATCCTTCCGCATCTTCGGCACTCTGGGCGGCATTTGCTTCCGACGTTGCCGCCGCTTCAGCGAATGTCTGTGCGCTTGCCGCATCTTCTGCAGTATCTTCCACAGCCTGATTCAATGCCGCTATTGCCTGCGTGATAACATCCTGCTGTACAGGCGTTGGAACATCGTTAGAAGGCTGTGGACGCTGTTTTACGGGAATTGTGATCTTATATTCCGTTTCTCCATCATTCAGCCCTGTATGCAGGAAAAGAAACGCATATATGGGTGTTCCCGCCTGCAGAAGCGCATCAGGAATGATCACACCGCTTGCATCCCCGATCTGTTCAACCGCCCTGCCGCCCTTTTCAGTCAGGGAAAAATGCACCTCGTAAGCCTGCGGAAGGTCAAGCCCCTCGATTTTCAAAACCTGTCCATAATCGTACTGCCACAGCGCATGGGAAACCGCCTGCCGCAATGCCCCGAACGAAACCGTAGTCACGTTGTTACTTATCAATCAGGATCACCCCCTTTGTATCTCAGGCACTGAGTCCAACCATCATCATAGTAGTGCCGCATGGAAATCTCTCTGCCTGTCTGATCCCCCGGCAAACCGTTTTCGGGCTTTCCGCTTCGTGGGTTTCCTCTTGCCCCTGCAAGTCTGTGATACCTATTTATCACAATTTCCGTGTGCTTGCCCGGAGCAATTACGATGTCCCCAACTCTCAGCCCCTTGCCTGTATGCAGGTCGACTTTTTCGGCAACATCTTTGAATCCGTAGGGCTTAAAATCTCGCTTCATTGTCTGCGTGTAAGCATCTGCAGGGACATCCACGCCTGCCGCCCGATATGCCGCCGCCACGAATGATGAACAGGCGTAATCAGGATTTCCTGTGCGCTTGCCTTTCGTGTTGTTGTAGCCGTGGGAATCGTCCTTGCAGATCTTTTTAGCCCATATCGCCGCTTTCTGTGGAATCGTCATTAATAGCCCTCATCATGCTCAATCCGCGCCTTGTCAACAGATGCCTCAGTTGCCGCATAGATTGCCGCTGAAAGTGTGCCGCAGACAACGCCAATAATCGTTGCCCACTCTTTACCGCTCTGGATTCCGGCAATACTCGAAGCGATACTACCCAGAAATGCGGCAGTACAAATCCAGAAACGCCTTGAAGTCAGTTTTCTTTTGATATCAATCGTCTGCATCATAGTCCTCGCTTTCTTTTTTCTGCTTTGTATCTGTGTTCTTGATCCATGCAAGCAGTCCGGCTTCACTTCCAAGAAACGCAAATACCGCTGTTATCAGCGTTATCGGCTCATCCCCCTTCAAGAAATACAAAAGCAAACAAGCCGCCGTAAAGATTGCCGCATAGATCAGGACATAAACTACAATAATCTTGCTGAATTTCAGCATTAACTGTTGAATCTTTTTCATATCTTCTGTTCCGTCAGATATCTCTGCAATTCATCTCTTGTGTGCCGCATCTGTTCATCGTTATTGCCGTCTATGGCATGACTCAGTAGGGCAAGCAGTGCCCTCTGCATGACGGAAGATCCGTCCGAAATTGCGTCTATACGGGTTTTATCGTTAGCAAAAAATTCCATCTGCTTTTCGGTAATTGTCCGCAGTTCCTGTACGGCAATTTCCAGTTTAGTAATACGCTCATTCTGTACATCAAGCGGTCTGCGGGCGGCTTTCCCCAGATTCACAAAAACCATAACTGCCGCTGAAATGGTTGTGATTGCAGAAGCAAGGGCTACTATCATAGTAAATGTCGGTGACATATTCTCTCCTACAGCGTTATTCTGCGTTGTCCAGTGCTTCAGCAACGGCATCGTGCCATCTAGCAGGTACATCCTCTAATGTCCACAGTGCGCCAGTCTTAGGGTTAATCTGCTGATTCTGAATTTTTCTCACGTAAAAAGCTACCATAACATCATCCTCCAATCACATCTGCAAGGTCAGCAATGGCTCCGTCCTGAATGTCCTGAGATTCTTCCAATGCATCAAGCCTTTTCTCAACATCTGTTTTCTTCCGAATATAAATTGTTACGGATTCATCCTCGTTTACATGATAAGCAGGATCCGCAAGAATCATGTCCGTATATACCCCTGATACGCTTTCTTCTTCTGTTTCGGGATCGTATACAAGGAAGGTCACAGTTTTAAAATTATTCCCGCACATGATGTCAGCATGAAGGGCTGAAAGATCAGCGTTTACGATTGTAATTTCACTGAGGGATGCACCATCAGTAAGATCGTATTTGTGTCCATTTGAAAATTTAATTCTGTCCATTATGACCCCTTTCATCATTAATTTTTATAACCAATGCACCAGAAACTTATATATCCGGGTGTTGTAGGCGTACTGATTTGCGAGGAAATTATGTTAGGGCGAAAATAAATTTTTTCAGACGATCCGCCCTGTACGGCTAACGTCCCTCCGTATCCACTAAGTTTTTCTATGTATATAGCCCCTCCAATAACTACGTTCATTGGTATATCTCTTATTTGGAACATGGTATTTATATTGGCCAAACTTTGATCATTTCCGTACATATACGCAAAAACAAATTTGCCGATTTCTATGTATTTGCCATCAACCCATGTTCTAAGCAGAGTGTCATTATCATAAATTTTAGGCGTCCAAGTTTTCCACGTAGTCAAATTCGTGTTAATCGCATCCGCCAAATCCATCTTCGTCTTGATAGCAGGACCAAGCCTTGCATCAAGGACATATCCTTCTGCTGTGGTTGTATAATTATTTGCTACGGTATGGAACGCCGCATTTTTCAAGTCGGCAAACCATTTTTTTACCTTTCCCATAATGGTTGAAAGGCTTTCCCCGGAATTTATATTTTCTCTTGTAGCCGCCTCATCAAAAGTCATGACGGACGAATCAATAATTTCCTGCGTTTCGTCCTTCAATTCCTGCACTTCATTCCGTATCTCAATAATTGTTCCGTACTCGCTTGTGGATTCGATCTCATCCTCTGGAACAGGATTCACATCAATAAACAGCGGAATCGAACTTGAGCATCCATAGCCGTTACCTCGCAGAAGCTCCAAGACAGGCTCGAAACGCCCATAGTTCACGGTCATCTGCGAGGTGATCTGAACATAAACTTTGTGACCATCCGCAGACATCCCAAGTGCAGGATTATAAATAAAAGTCCCGTCGCCTTTGTCCATGCGAATTGAAACTGTATCCGATGCAGTCAGCGTTAAATACTGCCCTGCATCATACACAGAAACTTCAAGCACTGGCAAAGATGCATCATACTGAACCAAATGCACAGGCTCCGCAAGAACCCGCTTTGTAAAATCGACAGAAGTTTCATGGACTATCCCTGTCGGTGTATAGACTGAAAGTGCCATTTATAGCCCTCCATCATGCAAGTTTTGTTTGAGTGCCGTTTACTACTGCGTAAGCCCCGGTTGAATCTGCCTTAAAGCCGCTCCCTGTGCCGGACATAATGGAAATCGAGCTATCTCCCATAGAAAGCATTGTGTTTCCTGCTTTCACAAAGATATCGTCAAGAGTCTGTCCTAGTCCGTTACTTACATGCTCGATTCTTAACAGTGCTTCACCGCAATCCATCTGAATCGTGTTATTCGTTGGATTATAAAAAAGCCGGATGTATGCATCATCAAACTTTATCCACAGCGACCCATCCTGAACATATATCTGTCCATAATCCGTGTCGTTATAAAAGAAATGCAGAAGTCCATCGTTTGCCATCTGGACTTTGTATCCAGTCTGCGTATTTTCCGCGGTAAAACTACCTTTCAGAACAGCCCCATTTGCATGAAGTACTCCCGCATCAGTCACATAAAACGGATCACTCGTGCTGTAGCTTCCCTGCGATCCTACAGAAATTGCGCCGTTAGAATTTATTTTCAGCTTTCCCGCCTTAACAGCCCCCGCATTCGTGATATAGAAATTATCACTTGTACTGTATGAAGATGAAGAACCAACCGACATTGAGCCGTTGGTAGAAATCTTCATACTCCCAAGCTTTACAGCCCCGGTTGATGCAATCTTGAAAACTTCATTATTGTTGGAATCTTTAACAATAAAATTGCCGCTTGAATCAATAGCTGTCTTGCCGCCGTTTGCGGAAAAACTGCCTTTAAGCGTTGCGCTGTTTGCGGTCAGGTTTCCAGAAGAATCAACCTTGAAAGTGCCGTTTCCGTTATTAATCTCGATTCCAGTTATCTTCCCGGCTTTGATGAAATCGGCATTAATCTCGCCTTCCATCGTAGCCGCCAGATTGAACGGACCATTATAGCCGTTTGAACTGTAGCCCCAACCATTTTTATTGAAACGCCAGATCTTCGTGGAAGATGCAACTGTATCATTGTTCATGATCAGTAGTTCGTTCGGATACTCCGGCAGGCGTGTGTCACTGTTCCAGATAAGCAGATGCCCGCCCTTGTTCCCTGTGATTAACTGCGTTGCGCGGCTAATCTGCCCGCTTACTTGCGCTGAGATGTTGCCCTGATCCCTGAACTTCGTTTCCTGATCTGCAATCGTATCTGCAAGGGTGTTTTTTGCGTCCCCAAGTTCAATTGATGTTATGCGCTCCGTAAGCGGGTTGAAGTCCATGCTGATGCATTTTGCGGAAGTGCTGACCCCAAGCTTTTCAAAGTAAATGCTGACAGTGTCGCACAGCCGGATATCTTCAAGCGGTTCGTATTCCTCATAGCCGCTGTACTGCGACAGCTTTACAAAGTCCACCTTTAGATTAACTTTCGGTCTGCCGATATCATTATCCTCGATATACTTGACTGCCGCCGCCCTGATCTGCTCTTTCGTTGGAA
>Ga0326511_10004887_pt1 | contig 10629 bp, 12 predicted proteins | sample 0_2496_0518_D_FD_203701 | JGI IMG/M metagenome (GOLD analysis project Ga0326511, IMG submission 203701) | Bovine rumen microbial communities from UC Davis, California, United States - 0_2496_0518 | ecosystem: Host-associated > Mammals > Digestive system > Stomach > Rumen | place: USA... | reverse complement strand
GAAACAACGAATTAAAACGAATTTCACGAATTGTTCAACAACGGATTTCACGGATTACACGGATTCGTTCAATTACTAATTGAATTACCTCACGACGGGAGCGATTCCTGCCGTGAGGTCTTTTACGACCACGACCACGAATTGAACGAATAAAACGAATTAATTTTGAAACAACGAATAAAGACGAATTACACGAATTTTTATACGACCACAGATTACGCGGATTGAACAGATTATTTTTATTGGGATTTTATATGATTTCACAGATTCCATACGGAGTCAAAATCTGAGTAATCCGGATATAATCTGAAGGGGGCTATGTCTGACTGAACAGGAACTGCTGGTTCACGTGCTCCCAACGGACGGTGCCGAAGTGGATGAGGCGGGCAAGAAGGGTGATGACCTTGTAGCGCGGGAGGCGGGAGAGGCGGACCAGGCGGTTCAGCGTGAGCTGGCCCTGCAGGGCGCTGAGCAACTGGCTGATGTCGTCGTCGTAACGGATCATGGTGCCTTGGGGCTTCTGCGCCTCGCGCCATAGTGCGAGATGGACGGGGGAGGCGACGATGTTCTCGTCGTTGATGCGGATATAGGCGCGGGTGCGGCCGTCTTCGTCAAGGGCATAGACGGGCCGTCGGGCTGATGGGGGGACGGTGGCAATGACGATGGTGCGTCCGTCGGCATGATAGGTGTCGAACTTGATGCTGGCTTCGGGCTTACAGAACTTGTAGGCGGCCTGGTGCATCATGTAGATCTCCTCCTCGCTGCGGACGCCTGAGAGATGGCCGTCGTCGCGCACGCCGATGAGCAGGCGGCCGCCGTCGGTATTGGCAAAGGCCGATACAGACTTGGCCAGCTTGCAGGCGTCGGAAACGCGGTATTTGAAGTCCTGCTGCTGGTGCTCGCCCTTGCGGATGAGGCTGAGAAGATACTGCTTGTCGTCCATCTTTGGCAGACAGAGGCTGGAAGCGCGATGCTCCAGCCTCTGTTTACAATCCCAGTTTATAAATAATGTGTTAGTGTGTGCGCGGGGCTTACTCGTAGTACTCGATCTTGCGCGTCTGCTCCATCTCGCGACCCATCATCGAGGCCTTGCGGCTGATCCAGTTGCCGTGATCGTCATACTTGTAGTCGGTGTAGGGACTCTCCATGTTGTTGCCCATCATGTCCATGGACATCGAGGCGGGAGCGCCCTTCTCGTTGTAGGTGAACGTCTGGGTCATGGAACCCTGGCCGAAGTCCATCGACTGGCTCTTCACCTTGCCATTCTCCCACTTGTAGGTGGTGGTGATCTTCATGTCGCCCTGGGGACCCCGCATCTGACGCTCGGCCTTCTGCAGGTAGCCGTTCTCGTCGTAGACCAGACCCGACAGGCCCTCGGCCTCCATCTTGCCCTCCTTGGTGAACTTGATGACCTGCTCGCCGCGGCCCATCATGCCTGACTGGGTGATAGACTTCACGGGCCCTGTGGCCTCGTTCAACTCAACGTCGTGGAACTTTGTCTGTGCCTGTGCAACAAACGCAACGGCCAACATGGCCATCATAATCATTGCCTTTTTCATTTTTTAATAGCGTTTTAAGTTGTTAATGAAGTTTGTAATATTGTTTGGTTGTTACTCTTCGTTAGACGTACGGTGAGCGGAATAGTTTAATACAGACGAAAAAATATTTTTTGTGGTGCTGACGGCTTTTGGGATGGGGTAGAATTGATATATGTCAAGAATAACGCCTGTTTTTTGAAAAAAGTCCTATAAATCAGTCAGTTGTAAAGATTTTTGGAGTACCTTTGCACGCGAAGAGAAAAGAAGTCATACAACACTTCAATAAGAGTATTAATTTTTTTAATGATTATGGCAGAAAAGAAAGCTACAACGAAGAAGGCTGCTACCGAGGCTAAGGAGACTAAGGTTGCAGCAGCCAAGAAGACTACGACCGTGAAGAAGGCTGCTAAGGCTGAACTGGTTGTGAACGCTGAGAACGCTGGTTTCAAGGCAGGTGATGTTTATCAGGCTCTGGCAGCAGCTGGCAAGGCTCTGAACGTTAAGGAGATTGCAAAGGCAGCCAAGATCTCTGAGGAGGAGACGCTGCTGGGTCTCGGCTGGCTCTTCAAGGAGGGCAAGCTGGCCAACGATGCTGAGAAGGTTACTCTGGCATAAGGTAGATTTTCCCTATAAGTTACAAAGGGTCGGTAAGCACGCTTGTTTGCCGACCTTTTTTCCTGTCTAAGGCGAGGTGGGAGAGATGACGTACGACCAGCAGTTGCTGGAGATACTGACGGGCGTCGGCGAGCGGGGCATCAGCATCCGTGCGCTGGCGATGCACCTGTACAATCTGAACACCAGCCTCTTTGCCCAGCCCGACTTCGAGGCGCTGCGCAGTTACGTGCAGCAGTACGTGACCCGTAACAGCCGTACGCCACAGTCGCTTCTGGAGGGTGCGGGACGCCGCGGATACTACCGCCTGAACACGGGCGGCAGCGCCGATGCACGCCAGCTGATGCTCCACTTCCAGGAGGAGCGCGGACGTGGCGAGTGGAAGGAGGAGGACGACGTTGAGGAGCGTCAGCAACAGGACCTCTCGCTCAACCTGTTTGACTTCTGACGATTCCTAATTTTTCCGAAGTATTTCCTCGTAGAGCTTTAATAGCTGCTCGGCTGTCTTGCGCCACGAGAACAGGCGGGCGCGCTCGATGCCGACTTCCCGTTGTTGGCGGTAGAACGCCTCGTCGGTCTCCAGGCGGAGCATGGCGGCGGTTATCTCGTCGCTACTCTCGGGGTTGACAAGGATGGCATCTTGGCCGCCAATCTCGGGCATCGATGAGGTGTTGCTCGTGATGACGGGCACGCCGCAGGCCATCGCCTCGAGCAGCGGTATGCCGAAGCTCTCGCGCAGCGAGGTGTAGAGAAACGCGAAGGCGTTATTATATATATAAGGTAGGTCGCTGTTGACGATGTAGCCCGGCATGACGATGTGGTCGCGGATGTTCTCGATGTGGTTGCGCTCGATGATGCCGTTCAGGTAGTCGGGGGCGAGGTCGGCCATCAGCAGACGGAGTCCGACGCTGGAGCGCGTGAGGTACCTGGAGTAGGCCACGAGCGTCCGCTCCGTGTTCTTCTTAGGGTCGGTATTGCCGAGGAAGAAGAAGTAGCCCGGCGCGTCGATGTACTTCTTGTAGACGTCCTCCTTGTCCTCCGTGGGGTGGAACCAGTCGTTGTAGCCGTTGTAGATCATCGCCATGCGCTGGCGCGGTATCTGGAGCTTCGCGATGATGTTCTCCATCTCGAAGTTGGAGACGGTGATGATGCGTCGGCACTTGTCGAGGATGCGCGGCACGACGAGTCGGCGGTATAGCCACCCGAGGTTCTGGTAGAGCGAGTGGTTCTGCTTGTCGCGCGGCTCAAGGAAGATGATGTCGTGAAGCGTGAGCACCAAGGGGATGGAGCAGCGGAGCGGCGCCGTGTTGCTGGTGCAATGGAGCAGCTCGACACCGTACTTCCTGGCGGCGCGCGGCAGCGCCCACTGTTCCCAAAGCGGGTAGGAGGGACAGTGGAGCTCGATGATGTGGACGTTACGGCTGCTCTCCACGCAGCGGTCTTCGCCGGGCTTCACGAAGACGAAGTACTCGTGGGGCGTGTCCATTTGTTGCAGTTCGCGAATCTCCTGCAGCACGACGTAGTCCATGCCGTGCTTGTTGCGGCGGAAGATGCGCTGGGCCTCGATACCTATTTTCATGTAGTTGACAGTTGACAGTTACAGTTGCTTGATGATTTTTGCAGGGACGCCGCCGACGAGGGTGTTCGCAGGGACGTCTTTGGTGACAACGGCGCCGGCGGCAACAACCACGTGGCTGCCGATGGTGACGCCAGGCAGGATGACCGCGTTGGCACCAATCCACACATCGTCGCCGATGACGACGGCCTTCGTCGAGACACCCTGCTCGTCGATGCGTAGCGAGGGGTCACTGAAGTTGTGGTTCAGCGCCGTCACGGTGATGCCCTGGGCCAAGTTGACGTGGCTGCCGATGGTGACAGGGCCGATGACGGTGCAGTGGATGCCGATGCGGGTGTTGTCGCCGATGACGACGTCGCCCACAGCGTTGTTGATGCAGCAGTAGGACTCGACGACACTCCTGCGGCCCAGGGAGAAGCGGCGGTAGGGTGGGGTGTCCATGCGCGCGCTGCAGTAGATCTTGGAGCCGCGGCCACGATGCTGGTAGAGCGGTGCCAGCAGACGGACGTACCACCGCGGACGGGCGTCGCGCTGGTTCATGATGAGACGGTCGAGAAACCGTTTCAGACGGGGACTGCCCTTGAGTCCCTGGCGTAGTTGTTCTTTATTGTTCATCGATGAGCTGTTTCCATTCATTAATGATGCTGTCTATATTGAAGCGGGCAGCCATAGCGAGGGCCTCCCTGGATTTCGCAGGCCAGTCAATCTGCGTGGCCGCCAGCAGCTGGTGAGCCAGCTCCGTGACGTCGCCGACAGGGAAGTAGAGACCGAAGTCGCCCATAATCTCGAGACAGATAGGCAGGTCGGATGTAACGATGGGTAATCCATGGGACATAGCCTCCATGAGGACAAGGGGCATCCCCTCCCAGCGCGAGCTGAGAACATAGGCCTGAGCCCGGGAATAGTACTCCTGGATGTTGTCCGTGAAGGGGTGGATGGTGACGCGGTCGGAAAGCTGGTAGCGGGCGATGAGCTCGCGGTAGAGTGGCTCCTCCACACCCTCGCCCACAATGTCGAGCTGCCACTCGTCGTTGTGCAGGGCAAAGAGATGGAACGCTTCTATCAGCAGGTCGAAACCCTTGTGGAGGCGCGAGAAGCGGCCTACGGCGAGGAAGCGCTTTGACGTGCCGTCGGAGGGATGGCCGGGGGTGAGCGTCAGCGGATTGTAGATGACCGTCGTGGGGAAGTGGTAACGCTGGGCGTCGTTACGGCAGAGCACCACCGTCGCGTCGAGCTTCTGGAGCTGGTACTCGTAGTGGCTGCGCAGCTCAGGGCCGATGTACAGCGACTTCTCACCAAACAGCGCTTCGTACGAGTTGTGTATCCAGCCTATCAGCTTCGCCTTTCCCAGCTGTCTCCGGCAAGCGGCCAGTCGTACCGCCAGCGGCGCATGTACGCCGATGATGACATCGTAGTCACCCCTTTGCAGCTCCTTGGCCAGGGCGTTCCGCTTTTCAGCAGGAAACGAACTGTGGCTGTAGAAATCCGACGTCAGCTTGTTCTGTGGCAACCACTTCCGGTACAGATAGCTATACGCCTTACAGCAGAGGTCCTTCCACTTTGCCGTGTCGGGATAAGCAAAGAAGCGGTAGTGGATATCTGCTTCGTTCAGATGATACATTGTCACGTCCATCCGCTCTTGTTTGTCAAGGGTGACAATCGTCACGTCGTACGTCTTTGCCAGTTCTTTGGCAAGGACGGAAGTCACGCGCTGAACCCCACCAATGGAGAAGATGGAGTCGGTCAAGAAGCATATTTTCTTCATATTGCCGACAAAAATACGTAAAATATTTGATAATTCCAAAAAAATGCGTAAATTTGTCGGCATAAACCATCAAGTTGTCTTAAACGGATGCGAATATTATTCTTGGTCTATCACGGTTTCTCGGAACATAGCGGCATCTCAAAGAAGATTCACTATCAGGTGAAAGGACTTCGAGAGAACGGTCACGATGTCCGGCTTTGCTACTATGACTTCTCACCGGAAGGGCATCGTTGCCGATATGTGGATGATGTTGTTGTCAAGGACTATGGAACCGGAATCGTAGCTGGTCTACGGCAGAGACTTGACTACCGTTGCGTCTATGATTATTGTGTCCGCGAGAAGATTGAATTCATCTATGCCCGCTGTTTCCAGAACGCCAATCCCTGGCTGATCCGCTTTTTCAAGAAGCTGCGCAAGGCGGGCATTCATAGCGTCACTGAGATTCCTACCTACCCCTACGATGAAGAGTTCAATCACTTTGACTGGAAGACGCGTATGGAGTTGAAGATTGACCAGACGTTCCGTACCAAGTTGTATCAGCAGATGGATGCTCTGGTTACATTCAGTGACGCCGAGGTCATCTTTGGTCAGCGTACCATTCGTATCAGTAATGGTGTAGACTTCGACAGCATCCCCCTCCATCATTGTCAATCATCCATTATCAATTCTCCATTACACTTAATCGGTGTGGCCGAGGTTCATGACTGGCATGGTTTTGACAGAGTGATGACAGGCATGGGGGAGTATTTTAGAGGAGAGCGGAGAGCGGAGGGAGGAGAGAAGAGCGACGTCTTCTTCCATGTCGTCGGCGGTGTCCATCCCCATCGCATGAACAACGTATTCAACCCTATCATCAATAAGTATGGGCTGAAGGACAAAATCATATTCCACGGTCAGCTTTTTGGCGATGAACTGACAACGGTTTTTGACCAGTGTCAGTTCGCTGTTGGTTCATTAGGCCGTCATCGTAGTGGCATCACCGTCATCAAGACCTTGAAGAACCGCGAATATGCCACCCGTGGTATACCTTTTATATATAGTGAGCAGGACAGCGACTTCGACCAGCAGCCCTACGTGCTGAAAGCTCCTGCCGACGAGTCGCCAGTCGACATCCAGCAGATCATAGACTTCATGGACCGTTTCACGATGAAACCCGATGAAATCCGTAAAACGGTCGAACACTTGAAGTGGAAGATTCAGATGCAGATGGTTGTTAACCAAATCATTGGACAATGAAGGACCATAATATTACCGCTCCACTCAAGATCGTCTATTGCACGCCCGCTCTGTATATGGCTGGCGGTGTAGAGCGTGTCCTGACCATGAAGGCCAATTATTTTGCAGAACACTACGGTTACGATATTACCATCATTCTGACAGAAGGCAAAGACAAACCGTTGTTCTATCCGCTGTCGGATAAGATCAAGATCATCAACCTTGATATTGGTTTTGAGGAACTGTGGACGTTTGGCTTCTTGAAGAAGATAATTGTCTATCTGAAGAAACAACGAAAATTCAGAAAACTGCTTAGCGAACAGTTGATACGACTGCACCCAGACATTACTGTGAGCTTGTTGCGTAGGGAGATCAATTTCCTCAATACTATTCATGACGGTAGTAAAAAAGTGGGCGAACTGCATGTTAATCGTTCAAACTATCGCAACTTTGAAGCGAATGATTCAAACATTATTAAGAATCTTTTTGCAAAGTTTTGGATGCATAGCCTTGTTGCGCAACTAAAGAAATTGGATCGGTTTATTGTCTTGACAGAAGAAGATAAGGATGCATGGCCTGAGTTGAAAAATATCTGTGTTATTCCCGACCCATTATCTTTTGTTCCTACCAAATGTAGCGAACTTAAGGAAAAGCGGGTAATCGCAGTCGGTCGGTACGTCTATCAAAAAGGTTTTGACTTGCTGATACAGGCATGGTCGAAAATCGAAAAGCTTTATCCTGACTGGCAGTTGGCAATTTTTGGTGATGGAAACCGTAGTCCCTATGAGCTTCAGGCTAAAGAATTAGAACTTGATACTAATCGTTGTCATCTCAATGGGCCAACAAATGATATTCAACAGGAGTATATAAATAGTTCCCTCTTTGTTTTCAGTTCGCGTTTTGAAGGATTTGGTATGGTTTTGGTTGAAGCAATGGCAAGCGGCCTTCCGGTAATATCCTTTGCGTGTCCATGTGGCCCCAGGGATATTGTTAAAGATGGGGAGGATGGACTATTGGTAGAGAATGGAAATGTGCAGGCGCTGGCAGATAATTTGCAGCGGTTGATGGGTGATGAAAAACTCAGGTATTCGATGGGACAGGCCGGAGTGAGAAATGTGCAGCGCTTCAGTATTGACATGATTGCTGAACGTTGGAGAGTTTTGTTCGAAAGTTTGTAGGCTATGCGGATGTTTCGAGTATCTTTACGAGTTGTTGAAAAAAGAAAACTAAAGGATTTCTTTTCTGTTCCGGAAATTATTATTAACTTTGCAGATGAATAATTGACATTGCTTATGAGGGTTATAACTTCAGATGAACTGAGGACAATTCAGTTAGACCTGTTGCAAAAGACAGCTGAGTTTTGTGAGAATAACGGCCTTCGGTATTTTCTATGTGGTGGAACGCTCATCGGGGCGATTCGCCATAAAGGTTATATCCCTTGGGATGATGATATAGATATTGCCATGCCAAGACCAGATTATGATAGATTTGTAAAGTCTTTCAATCATCCAAATAATTATTATCAAGTGGTTAATTTGGATACGAACCCTGCATATGAATATGCTTTCGCAAAGGTGTATGACAATAGAACTATTTTTAAAGAACTATATTATCCTGGAGATACTTTTGGCGTACACATTGATGTGTTTCCTGCAGATGGTGTAAAAGATGTAAGTCAAGTAAATAAAATAGTGCTGCTACACAAAGTGCTTAATGCTAAAAGGGCAAACTATTATAAAAGGAAACTGTCGAAAAAAATTATTAATACGCTTGGAAAAATATTGTTGCTACCGATTCCTGCCCGTCAAATTGCAATATGGATGGACAGAGAAGCTCGCAAGTGTGCGTTTGGGAGTGTACCGAAAGCTGGGGTGATAGCAAATCCCTATGGCCCCGGAGAAATAGTAGATAAATCTGTATTTGAAAGTGATGTCTTTGCAGAGTTTGAAGGGCGGAAATATCGAGTACCTGTTGGCTATGATACGTGGCTCAGGAGTATTTATGGCGATTATATGCAGTTGCCACCGGAAGAGCATCGCGTTCCGCACCATACCTTTTCCGCTTGGTGGAAAGATGATATTCAAAAGTAATTGATAATACCCTAATCTATGAATATTGCACTTATTATTGCTGGTGGCTCGGGTAACCGTATGGGGCAGGACATCCCTAAACAGTTCATGTATGTTGAGAATGCCCCTATCATTATCCATACGCTCCAATGTTTCCAAAAACATCCTGACATTGGCACTATTGCTGTGGTGTGCCTGACAGGTTGGGAAACGGTCTTGCAAAGTTATGCAAATCAATTTAACATCACCAAACTGAAGCACATATTCCCAGGAGGTAATTCGGGGATGGAGTCTATACATAACGGTATATACGGATTGAAGGAGGTTGGTTATGCTGATGATGATTTGGTGTTGATTCATGATGCTGTTCGTCCATTATTGTCACAAGATATCATAAGCAGTAATATTGCGATTTGCAAGGCTTACGGATATGCTATAACGGGTATCAAGTGTCGTGAAGCCATTCTTGAGAGTAAAGATGGTTTTTCGTCTACTACAAGTATTCCGCGTGATATGTTGATTCGAACACAGACACCGCAGACTTTTAGATTGAAGAATATTATTGAAGCCCACGAAGAAGCTGCAGCCAAAGGAATTACTGATTCTGTCGCTTCTTGTACCTTGTGTGCAGAGTTAGGCAATCGGGAGATGCATATAGTTCCTGGCTCCGAGAAGAATATCAAGGTAACCACTGTCGAAGACCTTGAAATCCTGAAAGCACTCATGCAGACATCAAAAGAGCAGTGGTTGAAATGAAGACGTATCGAGACGACATCCAGCAGGTGTTCAGCAAGGACTTGCCCTGGGATAAACTCACGGGTGCCAATATCCTGATAACGGGTGCGACGGGATTGATAGGATGCACATTGGTTGAAGTGCTGATGTCGAATCCGCGTCGCGATTATCATGTATATGCCTCTGGAAGGAACGTTGAGAGAGCCAGGAAGCGTTTTGAAGACTATTTTACTTCGGACTCATTCCATTTTCTGGTGTATGATGTGATGCAGCCCTTTGAGTATGACGTTCTGTTTGATTATGTGATTCATGCGGCAAGCGATGCCAGTCCCTGCGCCTTTTCCAAGAGTCCGGTAGAGATTATCAAATCGAATATCTATGGGGTGTCCCATTTGATGGATTATGGCATCAAGCATGGCATGAAAAGATTCTTGTATGTCTCTTCAGGGGAGATATATGGTGAAGGGGATGGCCGTGTCCTTCAGGAAGAATATAGCGGTTATGTGGATTGCATGAAACCACGATCCTGCTATCCGTCTTCAAAAAGAACCGCCGAGACTCTGTGTGTGTCGTATGCCTATGAATATGGTGCAGACGTGGTGATAGCCCGTCCTTGTCATGTCTACGGACCTCATTTCACCGAGAGCGACAACAGGGTATACGCACAATTCATCAGGAATATTCTTCGAGGAGAGGATATTGTCATGAAGAGTACCGGTGAGCAGTTCCGCTCCTGGTGTTACAGCGTTGACTGTGTGACGGCTCTTCTCTATGTGTTGTTGAAAGGTACTTCAGGAGAGGCCTATAACATAGCCGACCCGACTTCCGTGCTTACTATCAGGCAATTGGCTGAGATGGTGGCAGGAATCGGAAACCGCCAGGTAGTTATGGAAATACCTACTGAGACGGAGAAGGCTTTTTACAATCCTGTAACGAAGTCCGTATTCTCGGTGGACAAGCTCAATGGTTTGGGGTGGGAGGTGTCTGGTTCGATGGAAGAGAAGATGCGAAAGACCATAAACCGTCTCAATAGTCGTTGACCAGCTGTTGGTAGAGAACGGCACACTTGTTCATAATGACATCTACATCGAAAGCCTTAGCTTTTTCTGCAGCTCTTTC
>Ga0326511_10004886_pt1 | contig 10631 bp, 14 predicted proteins | sample 0_2496_0518_D_FD_203701 | JGI IMG/M metagenome (GOLD analysis project Ga0326511, IMG submission 203701) | Bovine rumen microbial communities from UC Davis, California, United States - 0_2496_0518 | ecosystem: Host-associated > Mammals > Digestive system > Stomach > Rumen | place: USA... | reverse complement strand
TTTTGGCGACACCTTAACTGCAGTCATAACAGCTGATGGACAGTTTGCAGATCCCTATGATGGTGAAATATCCATTGCTACGCACTTAGCAGTAAAGAACGCGCTTATCTACTATAACACCTATTGCATGTGCATTCCGCATCAGGTTCTTTACTTCCGGGCAGACCACTATCACACCTTTGGCAAGCCCTACTGTTCCATAGATAATACATATTTTTCCACAAGGGAAAATGTAGTATTATAAATTAAATATCAGGCATAGTGCCTGAAAATGTTTAGCCGATACTATCGGCAGAAAGAAGGTAAATATGTTTAGTTTTGAAGATCTTAACACCAGCAGCAAGAAAACCATTCGTGACGGCATCACCCTTGATGGCATGGCTTTTGTTCCCCTCAAGGACTTCATCGGGAAGGAGCTTAAAGTTGATGGATTTTTCTTCACCAATGGCAAGTATGGTGAGCAGGTTGTTATCGTTGCTGAAAATGCAAAGGTGAACATTCCTAAGCGCTTCACCGAAGATTTCAAGAAGATCCGCGATGATGCAGATGCGCTTCAGCAGGTTATCGATGGCAAGCTTGCGCTTACAAACATCCGTGAGCTGGACAGCAAGAACGGAAAAACAGTCACTTTCGATTATAAGACCATCTAAGGTTTTATGATATCCTTCCTCCACCTAGGCCGTGCCCGGTATGCTCTACCGGGCACAAATTTTCAGAGGGGTATTTATTATGGCATTCAAAGAATATGATCTTACACAGAGCATTGAGGAAATGAACGCAAGACAGCTGCGTTTATATATTTCCAGAGGTGCAAAGCAGGCAAATGAAAGACTGAAAACAATGAAAGATATTCCTGCATATCTTGCAGATATTCAGGAAGATGAGCGCCTGAAGGGGCATATCTCTACTTCAGGCGATTTCCTTGCAGGTACTTCCAACATGAATAAGAAGGAAATGCAGGATTATGCAAAACAGCTGCGCGATTTTAATTTTATGGACACCAAGAGCAAATACGCGCGTGATGTTGAATATTCGGAAAACAAATCAAGATATGAAACCTTCATCAAAAATCAGATAGCCGGCGGTGGGCGCGGTGCTGAATACTGGAGTAAGTACATAGGCAAGAACGGCAGGGTACTTAATGGCGGATATCAGGACTATAAGCAGTATATTGATATGATAAAGAACGTCATGCCCTATATTTCCACTTATGGATATGAAACCATAAAGAAATATTATGCAGAAGGTAAAGCGAACATGCGCGATCCTCAGCGCATTAAGACCATCGAAAGGCTTCTTGTTGATACTTATATCCAAAACAGGAACGAGGATACCGGAAAAGGCATGACACCTGAACAGCTGAATGATGCATTTTTCAAGGCTCTCAAAGAGTATGATGAAACGCATTTTTACAGCTCAGAAGCTAAGGTTGATAATCCGAAAGCACCAAAGGCACCGAAAGCACCAAAGGCACCGAAAGCACCAAAGAAAACCAAGAGATCAGGCAACAAGATTAAGGCTAAGACCGGAAAGAAGATGAAGGGTGAAACAGTACGAGAAAAACAGGGCACTTCTTAATTATCCTTACACAGTCACTGTGCAGCGATCCCACAAAAAAGGGCAATATAAGAATGTGCGCATACTGTGTGAAGATATTTTCACTTTTGATATTGAGTCTACCAGCTTCTTTTATGATACAGATTTAAAACCTTTTCTCTACAAACCCGGATATGATCCTGAATACTGGGCAGGCACATACGCAGGTGCACTGCCCTATATATGGCAATTCGGTATCAATGATACTTACTATTATGGAAGGGAATTTGATGATTTCTACAAGCTTCTGGGTGATTTTCCGAAAGATATGCAGGTACGCATCGGCGTACATAACCTTTCATGGGAATGGCATTTCACCGATAAATTAACATGGACTAATGTTTTCGCAAAGAATCCCCACAAGCCTATCAAGGCAAGATGCGCAGAATTTCCTAATATAGAATTTTACTGCACATTATCCCTCACAGGCCGAAGCCTTGCATCATGGGGTAAATATCTGGGAGTGCCTAAGCTTGTAGGCGACCTTGATTATAATGTGATGCGCACTCCGCTTACACCACTTGATACTAAAGAATTCGGTTATTGTGAACAGGATCTGAAGGTAATGTATGTAGGCATCTGCGATGAGTTGAAGATATATAAATCTGTTTGGAAGCTTCCGCTTACCAGTACCGGCAAGATCAGGCGCATTGTAAAAGATATGCTGATGGCGGATGAAGATTATATAAGATATATCAAGAAGCTTGTTCCCGAGAATGCATACCAGTACAAAACAAGTCTCAAGGTATTTGCCGGCGGATACACGCACGCGAACAGAACATTTTTTAATTATATATACTGCGGTGAAGATGGGATGCATGTTGATTATACATCCGATTATCCTTATCAGATGGTAGTTAATAAGTTTCCATGCTCTACATGGGCATGGTGTCCTAAAGAGCTTCCGGATCCTGCAGGGTTTGAAGATAAGGCCTACAAGATGCATCTTGTTTTCCATAATATAGAATGCCTGAAGCAGAACACTTACATTCCTTATTCTAAATCAGAATGCATCGGCGCAGAGCTTGATAACGGAAGGATCATATCTGCAAAAGAAGTAGATATCTGGGTGACAGAACAGGATTATCTTGTCATAAGTAAGTTTTATAAATGGGAGAAGCTGGATGTGCTGGAAGTATGGGAGAGCTGCAAGGATTATCTTCCTAAGAAGTTTGTAGAATATATCCTTGAGCTATTCCATGATAAAACAGCGCTGAAAGGTGTGGATGATGCAGAATGCGCACTTAAGAAAACATATCTCAATGGCCTGTTTGGAATGTGCTGCACTGCGCTTTTACAGTCTGGGATAGAATGGAATACAGATGATAATGAATGGCATATAAAGCGCATCACAGTGCAGGATATTGAGGATAGGTTAAAAGAGCTGAAGCGCTGGGGAGATAAGCGCTACTTCTTAAACTTTGACTGGGGAGTTTGGGTATGCGCATATGCAAGGAAGATGCTTCTTGATTTCGTATATGAACATGATAAGAACGTAATGTATTGCGACACCGACAGCGCCTTTTTAAATACATCCTTTGATCTTGAAGAATACAACCGGAAACAGTCGGAAAGACTTGAAAAGGTATGTAAAGAGCGCGGTATCGATTATCAGAAAACATGCCCTAAAAATAAGTATGGTAAGCAAAGCTTTTTAGGCAGGTTCACACTGGAACAGAGGTTCTCGGAATTTGTCACCCTTGGCGCTAAACGCTACTGTGAACGCTGGGCATCAGATGGAAAGCTTCATATGACTGTGGCAGGTATCAATAAGGAAGCCGTGAGCTGCTTACATGATGATATCCGGAACTTCAAAGACGGTGTTGTTTTCGATAAGGATGAAAAGGATGTATCAAAGCTTCTGCACACTTATGTTGAAAATATGCCGGATATCACATTTCCGGATGGTTATGTATCCCACCAGCGCAGGGGAGTTAATTTAAGGCCTAACGGATACAGGCTCACCGTAGATCCTTCTTATGATGTATTACTGAATAAGATAAGCTGCGGAGCTATGACAGAAGCTTATGAGAACCATTTAAAATCAGTCTGGTATGATGATATTGATGAGATTATGGAAAGCATATTCGGAAAGGAAGGAACATGACACCTGAACAGCAACAGATATCTTTTGCATTTATTTTGTTTATGGTTGTATTAACTGCATTATTTGCATGTATGAAGGGCGGTGATTGAATGGAGTTACATGACAGTGTAATACAAGGTAAATATTATTACAGTAAGCGCGTGCTTAAAAGATTACTCAATGAATTACAAACAGCTGATGATCTCATACAAGTATCACATATTCACAGAGCTATTGATGATGTTATTGATGAGCTGGTGTCTTATAAGATACGTGATATAAATCAGTATAGGGATGAAAGAGCAAGGAGAGATTGCTTTTATATGAAAGCATCTTTAATAGAACCGAACAGAGAATATATCGCGATGGATATTGACGCCGTTAAGGATCTATTATCGAAGGCAGAAAGGCAGGAAGAAGATGGCAAGAAAGGTGGTGATTAAATGAACTTGGATACTTTTTTCAAAATGATCGATGAAAGGGAATATATACCTGAAGTATATATTGTACGATTAGAATATAAGTTTGTTTATGAAGATAAAGTGACTATATCAAATGAAATACTACAGTATGATCCTGAATATCTTTGTAATCAGGATCCTAAATATCCTTGGTATCATGAATTATGGCTGTGGTATACAGACTGGTATATGTGCGTGGATCCTGCATCAATAAAAGTGCTGAACTATATGACATTGGAGGAGGTTTTTGATGACAAGAAAGCGTGATTACTGGTACCGCAAGGCCATATTTGAAACCGGTGCCGATTATATGCTTGTATTCGGTCAGAACTGCTCCGGCAAATCTTATCAGGCGAAAGAGGAAGCCATCGAAAGAGCTATGCGCGGTGAAAGGTTTTTCTACCTGCGCAGGATGGTCACAGAAATAAATCAAAATAAGGCAACAATGTATTTTGAAGATATGTCCGTGAGCAAAATGACCGATGGAGAATGGGATGGTGTTGAAGCCCTGCAGGGAATGTTCTACTTCTGGCGAATGAATGAGAACGGCAAGAAGGAAAGATCTGAATATATAGGTGCATATGGATCCTTGTATGACTGGCAGAAGATAAAATCTGTTGCATGGGTGAATTTCACATATATTCTTTTTGAGGAATTCATTGCAGCTGATTATTATCTTGATGATGAGCCTACCAAGCTTCAGAGAACAGTAACGGCACTGTTCAGAGATCATAAAGGCATTGTGCTGATGCTGGGCAACACCATCTCAAGAACGTGCCCTTACTTCTTAGAGTGGTGCCCTCAGGCGGTCAAGCAACAGCCCGGAACCATAGAGATCTACAACATGCATGATGAAGCCGGTGAAGGTATTGAGGTGAAGATAGCATGTGAATATACCGGGCATGTGAAAGGTTCCGGATCCATGTTCTTTGGGCAGGCCAGCAAGGCGATCATGGCGGGTGAGTGGGATGTAGTGAACAGTCCGAAACTTCCTAAGGATAAGCTTGACTATCAAAAGGTGTATGAGCTTGTGATAGCATATAAGCAGTTTTCTTTTGTGGTACAGCTTCTTGTGGATATTTATACTGGTATATGCCTTGTGTACATATATCCCAGAACTACAAACAGGAAGATACCGCGCCTGATAACAGATACATTTTCAGATGACTGGCTTACCACCAGATATTTTAAAGATACGCGCCCTGAAAACAGGATCCGGGAACTTATAGCAAATGAAAAGGTTGTATTCTCAGATAACCTTACAGCTTCCGATTTTAAAAATATTTATTCCCAGATGGGCTTATAACCTATTGACATTATAGGAAATTGTGGATAAGTTAAAGGTAGATACTATATATGGTATCTACCTTTTAACATTCCACAGAAAGGATAAAATATGCATTTCGATTTTGATGCTTATGAGAAGGTATTTCCGGAAGAAGCAAAACCTGTTCAGGTTGAGTCTGTTGTGGAAACCTTCAAACCTACTGAAGAAATGGCTAAGGATGGCAAGCCGGGTGATGTAGCCGAAAAGGCTGTTGAAATACCTGGGGAAGCTCCTGAAGCCGAAACACCATCAATTGCGGGAGAACCCCCGGAAGGAGAAGAAAATGGCAAATGTAACACAGATCTATCAGCTGGTTAATGCAGCTGCATCCGACTTCCTCGGAAGTACCGGAGTAAGAGTAAAGGATACCACTTCATTTGTAGACTTCGGAAGAAGCCTTGCAGATCTTTCTACTGCAGCAGATCCTTATCATGGATATGATGCATGGTTTGGCGCACTCGTTGGCAGGATTGCAAAAACTGAAGTTTTTGTAAGAATGTACGAGAAGGCAAACAGGAAGATCATCACCGATTATCATGAGTTTGGTGCATTCGTTCAGAAGATCTATTGCAGCCTTCCCGAAGCTGCAGCTAATACCACATGGAGCGTATCAAACGGACAGAACCCGCCTACGATCACCCCTTCAAGCCCTTATGATGTATCACAGACCATCGCTATATCTTCCATGATCTTCGGCAAGTTTGGCACATGGTCAGTTAAGATCAACAGACCCACCAGACAGATCAAGATGGCATTTCTTGATGAGGCTTCCATGCAGGCTTTCATCGATGGCATTTATGTTACCATCGCAACAGACCTGAACATTCAGCTTGAAGCACTTGAAAACCTTGCTGTAAGCACTGCTATCGCAAATGCTATCGATAAGGGCAAGGCTACAAACCTTCTTCAGGTTTACAATACCGGAGCACCTGTTGCTCTTACTGTATCCACTGCACTTGAAAGCACTGACTTCCTTGCATTCGCAAATAAGACCATTGACAACATGCGCGGATATATGAAGAAGCCTTCAAACAAGTATAACCCTGCAGGATATACCACCTTTACCGGTGAGGATAAGATGGTTGTTGAGTGCCTTACTGAGTTTGCATCTGCTTCCAAGTTCTATCTTGAAGCTAATTCCTTCAATGCTAACCTTGTAGCTATGCAGGGATATAATGAAGTGCCTTACTGGCAGAGCCCCGGAACATCCGAAATGCCCGCATTCGCTGATATCTCAAAGGTTGATATCAAGAACAGCGATGTTAAGGTTGACTCTGACACCGGCGCAGCTGTTGAGGTTGCTCAGTCAGGTATCATCTGCGTAATGCGTGATGAGGATGCTGTAAAGGCATACTTCGGGGATCGCAGGAGCTGGGAGCTTGTGAACCCTGATGATGAAACTGTTATCCACGGTGAGAAGGCAGATCTCGGATATGGCGTTGATCCTCACGCTAATATCTGGGTATTCTATATTGCAGATCCCACCACCTGATAGGTATTAATTTAATGAAGGGCTGGACTTTCGCGGTTCAGCCCTTTTTTAAAAGGAAAGGTAAGTTATGGCAAAGAAAAAGGAAGCGCAGGAAGATGCAGGAAAGAAGCAGGCAGTGCGCAGGAAGAAGCAGGAAGTGAAGGAAGCTGTTCAGGATGTTAAACCTTTAGAGATATGTGCAGTATTTGCAGAAGGTTGTAATATCGATATGATAGCTAAACAGCTTACCGGGCATAGTTACATGGCTTTTAAGGTTTGTGAATATTCAGGCGTAAAATATCAGGATGTAAGGCCGGGCACTATTCTTAAGTGGCCTGTGAGGTGAAGAAGATGGATGTGAATGCATTAGTTACTATAATAAGCACTGTTGGCTTTCCTATAGCTGCATGCTGTGTGATGTTCATGCAGAATAATAAGCTGCAGGATACTTTAAAAGATATTTCTGTGACCATGCAAAAGATGGCTGATGCCATCGATGATATGGAGAAAAAGAATGACAAGGGGAATTGATGTTTCCAGCTGGCAGGGAATAATTGACTTCGAAAAGGTAAGACAGGATGGAATAACCTTCTGCATAGCAAAAGCAGGGGGCTCGGATTCTGGCTGCTATATCGACAAAAGATTTTATGAAAATATTTCTAAAGCGACAAAAGCCGGAATACCGTGCGGGGCTTATTACTTTGTTGGTAAGAACTGTACGAGTGCGGAAGCAGGAAGAAGCGATGCTATACGCTTTGAAAGGATCATAAGATCTGTAAGGTTGTTATTCCCTGTTTATATTGACTTTGAAGCGCCTGATGCCATGAATAAGGCAGGGAACACTGAAGCGGTGAAGACCTTCATAAACTACATGACAGAAAAGGGATATCTGTGCGGTGTCTATGCTTCAGATATATCAGGTTTCCGTGACAGGCTCCATCTGTCAGAGCTCTGGGATGTTCAGAAATGGGTAGCAAGATACGGATCTGAACCCAAGTATTGCAAGCCTTATCAGATGTGGCAGGCATCCAGCAAGGGTAATATCGATGGTATTTATGGGCATGTTGATATAGATTATTGTAATATCGATTATGCACAATATATAGTAACTAATCATTATAATGGATTTTGAGGTGATACAATGGGATACTTACAGACGTGGTTAGACTGGTCAACGATAGATATCAGCAAGTACGCACTGGAAAACAGCACTTATTCTACATTCTATTATTACTGGCGTGATGAGCTGTTCGGCAGGGTGATGCGACTGTTTGAAGAAAATACGGATCCTGTTCCGCAGCGTGAGATCGAAGTGCGCCTGATGCTTCAGGGGCATTGTGCCATCGCTCCGCTTAAAGGTGAGCTAACTGCTTTCTTTGGAGAACCGAACGGCATAAGCAAATATTATGATGATAAGCCTTTTTATTGTGTTCACAGCCCTATATATTCAGAGAACCTGAAGATAGGTAAAGACTGTGAGATGATAAGAAATAATACGCTTATGAACCCGCTTTATGATCTGATACACCACTATGCTATACTTCTTGCACATGTAGAAGTTACTTTCATACATACTGCAGTGAATGCCAGATATGCAAACGGTGCACCGGTTGTTAAGAACGAACTGCAGAAGCGGAGCTTTAAGCGCTTCATAGGCAGGATTTTCAATGGCCAGTATGAACCTTTTGAAGATCTGGGTGATATGGGTGTTGAGTATGCCGGAGCGCATCTGAATACTGCAGAGCATGTTGTTGATCTGTGGGATGCAAGGCAGAAGATACTTTCTGATTTTATGCAGGATATCGGTGTTAAATCAGGACTTGCTAAGCGCTCAAATACTGTTGAGGATGAAGCAAACGCAGACACGCCTGCACTTCTTATAAATCTGAATGATATGCTTAATGAACGTAAGGAAGGTTTTGACAGGGTAAATAGACATTATGGAACCAGCTGGAGCTGTGAATTAAATAAAGATATTGACTATGTGAACCTGTTTACAGATCCGCAGATGGAAAGGGAGAAGGAAGAAGATGAAGAAAGTAATTGATTTATATAAATCTCTCGGCACAGGCGAAACACTGCTTCCTACAAATACCAATTTTGATTTCTGGGAAGAAACATATGAAGCTGCGCCTGCTATCTTTGATAGGGAATTTGCAAGAAGGTATACATCATTTGAAGTTTTTGATTTTATGGATGCGGATACTATTGAAGAAAGTAAAGCTAATTTCAAGGCAGATGTGCTTTCTATCCTGACATTCAATAAGAAGCGCTATGAGGAAATGTACCGCGTGTTTCTTGTTGAGGATGAAGATGATCCTATCACTTATAACTATGATATGACAGAAACCACAGGCGCGCAGCATACTTCAAGTGTAAAGGGTGAGCAGCTAAATACCACAGGTGCACAGGAAAATACCACAGGTGCGCAGACAGATACGCACAATGTTGCGCCTTATAATACCAGCACGCTTACTGCGGAAAGCTCGGATGAATCCGGAAGCCGTACCGATAACTTCGGCCAGCGCGTTGATACAGATGGTGCGCGCACTGATACATATGATAGTAATGAGTGGACGCTTACAAGAAGGGGGAATATAGGGGTCCAGACCGCTGGTGATATCCTTGCGATACATACACGCTACTGGACAGAAACTTATAAGTTTTTCAATCTGATATTTGATGATATTGCTAAACAGCTTTTAATGGTAGGTGACTAAATGAGCGTGAATGTAAAATTTTATATCACAGGTGATAATCCTCATGTGATGAATAAATCGCTTACAGAGATCGCTTCCGTGGATTGTGATATAAAAGAACCTGTGAATAAAGAAAGCCCGGAGATATATGTATCGGGTAATCTGATAGGTGTCAATTATGCATATATCGCTGAATACGGAAGATATTATAATGTTTATCCCACAGGCGAACATGGTATCACAACAAGACTGCGACTTGAAAGCGATCCCTTGATGAGTTTCAAGGCAGGTATACTTGCAAGCCCTGCAGTGGTTGCAAGAAATCCATGGCATTTTGATCTGTATGTTCCGGATAATAACCTTCCTATTGAAGCAAGAACTGCATCAGCTGTTCTTAAGTTTCCGGGCAGGGATTTTGATGGAACTAACAACACATATATCTTAACAACGATAGGAAGTGGCTGATATGGAAATAGTATTATATAAGAATTCAGTAGGTAAATACTATAGAGTTTATGATCTGGGAGATCTGACAGATGCAGGTGCATTCCCCGGCGGTCTTTCACAGGCAACAGGTGGAAATAATTATATATCGTGCGGTGGAAGCCGTGATACACTTCCTGTCGTGCCCACTCTTTCAGACAGGGTGAACATACTGGATCAGAATGTTCCATATAAAACGGATCCGCAGAAGCCTGAAGCATTAAATATTTATAGGGAAGCATATTTTCCTGATGATCCTGAGCTCGTATCACTTTCGATCGCGCGAGATAATAATTCTGTTCATATGAATAACTGGGGAGAAGGCCAGTACACCCGCGCTGATGTTTATCTTGGTATCGCAACTATAAGCGGAGTAGAGCACATAGGCTTCTTTGCTTATAATACATATAATGGGAACTGGGGTTTCTTATCTCAGGAAAATGAAAGCGATGCATGCGGGCAGTTTCTTAAATATGCAGAAGTTGAAGCAAGCCCCGGTGAAAAAGGT
>Ga0326511_10004884_pt1 | contig 10635 bp, 11 predicted proteins | sample 0_2496_0518_D_FD_203701 | JGI IMG/M metagenome (GOLD analysis project Ga0326511, IMG submission 203701) | Bovine rumen microbial communities from UC Davis, California, United States - 0_2496_0518 | ecosystem: Host-associated > Mammals > Digestive system > Stomach > Rumen | place: USA... | reverse complement strand
GCATGATTCAGCCGAACATGGCAACGATGCTTTGCTTTATTACGACGGATGCCGCAATCAGCAGCAAACTGCTCCAGAAAGCCTTGTCCGAAGTCGTCGAGACGTCGTTTAACATGATCTCGGTTGACGGTGACATGAGTACGAATGACATGGTCGTTGTCCTCGCCAACGGTGCGGCCGGCAACGAGGAAATCACGGCCGAAGGCGCAGATTACGAAGCGTTTAAGTCAACACTTGACGATATCTGCAAAGGCCTTGCACAGCGTATTGCCGCTGACGGCGAAGGCGCAACGAAATTCCTGACTGTTCATGTCACGGGTGCAAAATCCTTTGCTGACGCCAAACAAGCCGGCATGAGCGTTGCGAAAAGCCCGCTCGTCAAAACGGCATTTTTCGGCGAAGACCCGAACTGGGGCCGTGTCATTTGCGCCGTCGGTTATTCCGGTGTCCCGATGATCCCGGAAAAAACGGTTGTCAAATTCGGCGGTATTCCGGTTTATGCATACGGTGTCGGCGCCGATGTCGACATGGAGGCACTCGCCAAAGTCATGGCTCAGCATGACATTGTCATTGACGTCGAACTCAACGAAGGTGACGCAGAAGCGACGGTTTGGACGTGCGACTTCTCGTACGAATACGTCAAGATCAACGGAGAGTACCACACCTGATTGACAGCGGGGGATAAAACGATGGATTTTACAGCAAAAGACAAGGCGGGCATCCTCGTCGAAGCCCTGCCTTATATTCAGGAATTCTACGGCAAGACAATTGTCATCAAATACGGCGGCAACGCCATGGTCAACGACGATCTGAAGCAGAAAGTCATGGAAGACGTGGCTTTGATGAAATACGTCGGTATCCGTCCCGTCATCATCCACGGCGGCGGTCCGGAGATCACGGAGTTTTTGCAGAAAGTCGGCAAGAAGACCCAGTTTGTTTCGGGACTGCGTGTCACGGACAAAGAAACGGTCGAAATCGCCGAAATGGTTCTTGACGGTAAAGTCAATTCTGAGATCGTCAATCTGCTCAATCAGCGCGGCGTACGCGGTGTCGGCCTCAGCGGCAAGGATGCCGGGCTCATCCGTGCGACGAAAAAACTCGCGACGGTTTATGAGGACGGTCAGAAAATGAAGGCCGATATCGGTTATGTCGGTCGCGTCGAGGAAATCAAGACGGATCTCCTCGAAGACCTGCTCGACGGCGGATACGTCCCCGTCATTGCACCGATCGGTGTCGGCGAAAACGGCGAAAGTTACAACATCAACGCCGATTACGTTGCGGCAGAAATCGCAGGCGCCCTGAACGCCGAAAAACTGCTGCTTTTGACCGATATCGAGGGCGTTTACGAAGATTATCACGATAAAAGTACGTTCCGTTCGTCCGTCAGCATTGCCGAGGCAAAAGATTTTATCAAGAGAGGCATTATCGCCGGCGGTATGATCCCGAAAGTCGAAGCCTGCTTCCGCACGCTCGAACTCGGTACGCATAAAACGCATATCATTGACGGACGTCTCGAACATTCGATCATTCTCGAGCTCTTTACCTCCAAAGGTATCGGCACGCAGGTTACACGCTAAGGAGGAATTCGCATGCAGGAAACTGCTCAGGAAGTTTTCCAAAAAGATCAGGCGGCTTATCTGCCGGTGTTCAATCGTTATAAAATCGTCCTCGATCACGGCGAGGGCGTACATCTCTGGGACAACAACGGCAAAAAATACGTCGATTTCCTCGGCGGCATTGCCGTCAACGTTCTCGGATATAATTACGGACCGCTCGTTGACCGCATTGCGGATCAGGCGAAAAAACTCATTCACTGCTCGAATCTGTATTACACGCAGCCTCAGGCTGACGCGGCGGCAAAACTCGTCGAATTGAGCGGACTTGACCGTGCATTTTTTGCCAATTCGGGCGCAGAGGCCAATGAAGGTGCCATTAAGATTGCGCGTAAATATGCACACAGCATCGATCCGGAAAAATCGCAGATTATCACGGCCTGGAACAGTTTCCACGGTCGTACGATCGCGACACTGACGGCAACGGGACAGCCGCATTATCAGGAGGGGGTCGGTCCTTTGCCGGCAGGATTCGACTACGTCCATTACAATGACATCAAAGAACTCGAAAGCATGATGAGCGACAAAACGGCAGCCGTCATGCTCGAGACAATTCAGGGTGAAGGCGGCGTTTATACGCCGGAGAGCGATTATCTCAAACAGGTCCGCGCCCTTTGCGACAAATACGGCGCACTGCTCATTCTCGATGAGATTCAGGCCGGTATCGGACGCAGCGGCTGTTTCTTTGCCTATGACAAATACGGCATCAAACCGGATATCGTGACACTGGCAAAAGGTCTCGCCGGCGGCGTTCCGATCGGTGCATTTATCGTGACGGAAGCTGTTGCACAGGCATTTAAACCGGGCGATCACGGTACGACATTCGGCGGAAATCCGCTGGCCTGCGCCGCGGCAAATGTTGTCCTTGACACGGTGCCGAAACCGGAATTCCTCGCTCATGTCAATGACGTCAGTGTTTATTTCAAACAGGCGCTGCTTGATCTGCAGAAAAAATATCCGTCACTCATCAAGGAAGTCCGCGGTACGGGACTCATTCTCGGCGCGGAATTGACGCGTGACGACATCGGCCGTGACATTGTCAACGAATGTATGGCAAAAGGCGCGATCATCAATTGCACCGTCGGCAAAGTCCTGCGTTTCATCCCGCCGCTCATCATCACAAACGATGACGTTGACGAGATGCTGACGATCCTCGACGGGGTACTCGCAGGCATTGACGCGTGACGCCAAATACATCTTCTTGCATAAAAAATGAAAAACCGTGCATATTTTTGAAAAAAGCACTGGTAAAATAAAAATTGCGTGGTATAATAATAACTAAATCGTGCATAAAGATTACATGCACGAGAGTTTTGAAAGAAATGGAGGCGGTTCTATGCTGAAAGGGAAAGACATGCTGTCGATCCACGATCTTTCCGTGGACGAGGTCAATGAGATCCTTGCTTTGGCAAAGGAACTGAAAGCAAAGCAGAAGGCGGGCATTGAACATCACCTGCTGAAAGGAAAGACACTGGGAATGATTTTTGAGAAATCGTCGACGCGTACACGAGTCTCGTTCGAGACGGGAATGTATCAGCTCGGCGGCCAGGCACTCTTCCTTTCCAACCGCGACCTGCAGCTCGGGCGCGGTGAGCCGATTAAAGATACGGCACGCGTTCTCTCCCGATACCTCGACGGCATCATGATCCGAACTTTCGGCCACGACCGCGTCATCGAGATGGCAAAATACGCGGACGTTCCGGTCATCAACGCATTGACGGATCTTCTTCATCCGTGTCAGGTTCTCACCGATCTTCTGACAATTCAGGAATACAAGGGCAAGGATCTCAAAGGACTGAAGATGGCTTACGTCGGCGACGGCAATAACATGACGAATTCGTTCATGTATGGCTGCGCCAAAGCCGGCATGACGTTCGTTGCGGCGACGCCGGAAAATTACAAACCGGATCCCGTCGTTACGAAACAGGCACAGGAAGACGCCAAAGAAACCGGCGCTTCCGTTACGCTCGTGACGGATCCGTATGAAGCCGTCAAAGACGCGGATATCGTCGTCACGGATACTTGGGCCAGCATGGGTCAGGAAGCCGAACACGACGAACGCAAAAAGATCTTCAAACCGTATCAGGTCAATGCAGATTTGCTGAAGGGCGCCGATAAACGCGTCATCGTCATGCACTGTCTGCCGGCTTATCGCGGTGAAGAGATCACGGAAGACGTCTTCGAGCATTACGCTCCGGTCATCTTCGATGAGGCGGAAAACCGCCTGCACACGCAGAAAGCCATCATGGCTTTGACAATGGGCTGATTTCCTAATTAAATAGAAGGAAATCGGACAAAAAGGGAGAATAATGATACTTGTAAGAGTATCTGATTCAAGATAAGGAGATGCATTTCCATGGCTAACGCTAAGAAAGTAAACAAAGTTGTCCTCGCTTATTCCGGCGGTCTTGATACGTCTGTTATCATCCCGTGGCTGAAAGAACATTACGACGGCTGCGAAGTTATCGCCTGCTGCTGCGATATCGGTCAGGGCGACGAACTCAGCGAGGTTCATGATAAAGCACTGAAATCCGGTGCTTCCAAAGTTTATATTGACGATCTCCGTGAGGAATTCCTGACGGATTATGTATGGCCGACGCTGCAGGCTGACGCGGTTTACGAAGGCAAATACCTCCTCGGCACGTCGTTTGCACGCCCGCTGATTGCGAAACGTCTCGTTGAAATCGCCAAAATCGAAGGCGCTGACGCGATTGCTCACGGCGCAACGGGTAAAGGTAACGACCAGGTTCGTTTCGAACTGACGGTCAAAGCACTCGCACCGAATCTGACGATCATCGCTCCGTGGCGTGAATGGGACCTCGATTCGCGTTCCGCTGAGATCGAATATGCAAAGAAACATAACATCCCGGTTGCAACGTCCAACAAAACGTACAGCATGGACCGCAATATTTGGCATCTCTCCCATGAAGGTTCCGACCTCGAGGATCCGGCAAACGAGCCGCATGACAGCATGCTCATGGTAACGAAAGCTCCGAAAGACGCTCCGGATGAACCGGAATACGTTACGGTTGACTTTGAAAAAGGTCTCCCGGTTGCCGTCAACGGCGAAAAACTCGGTGCAGTTGCCCTTCTTGAGAAACTGAACGAAATCGGCGCACGTAACGGTGTCGGTATCGTTGACCTCTGCGAGAACCGTCTCGTCGGCATGAAATCCCGCGGTGTCTATGAGAACCCGGGCGGAGCAATTCTCTATTATGCACATCGTGAACTCGAGTATCTCTGCCTTGACCGTATGACGTTCCACTTCAAACAGCATGTTGCCGTTCGTTACGGCGAACTCGTATATGACGGCATGTGGTTCTGCCAGCTCCGCGATGCACTCGCTGCATTTGTCGAAAGCACGCAGCAGTCTGTTACGGGCACGGTCAAAGTCAAACTCTACAAAGGCAACATCATGTCCGCCGGCTCCACGTCCCCGTATTCCCTCTACAGCAAAGAATACGTCACGTTCGAACATGACGATGTTTACAATCAGGCCGACGCAACGGGCTTCATTAACCTCTTCGGTCTCCCGCTGCAGGTTCGTGCTCTCATGCAGGAAAAGGCTGGTAAATAATGAGCGAAAAACTCTGGGGCGGCCGCTTTTCCAAATCGACCGATCAGATGATCAACGAGTTTCAGGCGTCAATTTCCTTCGACAAGCGCATGTATCATGAAGATATCGCCGGTTCGATCGCCCATGCGAACATGCTTGCCAAATGCGGCATTATTTCGGCGGAAGACCGCGATGCGATTGTCAAAGGCCTAAAAGAGATCCTGCAGCAGATTGAAGCAGGGGAGTTTGACTTCTCCGTCGATCTCGAAGATATTCATATGAATATCGAAAAACGTTTGACGGATGCGATCGGTGATGCGGGACGCCGTCTTCATACGGCGCGCAGCCGCAATGATCAGGTTGCGCTTGACACACATATGTATGTACGCCGCGAAACGGTTGCCGTGCAGAAGGAAATCGAAAATCTGCAGCGCGCTCTCGTTGAAGCCGCGGAAAAATACAGTGACGTCATTATGCCGGGGTACACGCATCTCCAGCGTGCCCAGCCGATCCTGTTTTCGCATCAGCTCATGGCGTATTTCTCGATGCTCTCGCGTGACTTCGCCCGGTTTAAAGGCGTTTACGACCGCGCGGACATCATGCCGCTCGGTGCGGGCGCTCTCGCGGGGACAACGTTCCCGATTGACCGCGAATACGTTGCACAGCAGCTCAATTTCCAGTCGATTTACAACAACAGCCTCGATGCGGTCAGCGATAGGGATTACATCATGGAGTTCCTGAGCGCCGCGTCGATCCTCATGGTTCATCTTTCCCGTTTGTCCGAGGAAACGATTCTCTGGTGCACGCGCGAGTTCTCGTTCATCGAGCTCGATGACGCGCACTGCACGGGTTCCTCGATGATGCCGCAGAAGAAGAATCCGGATGTTTCCGAACTCGTCCGCGGCAAAACGGGACGCGTTGTCGGTCATCTTATGGCGATGCTCGCCACCGTCAAAGGTTTGCCGCTCGCGTATAACAAGGACCTCCAGGAAGATAAGGAAGGCATTTTCGATGCGATCGATACCGTCAAGTTCAGCCTTGCCGTTTACGCACAGCTGATCCGCGGTATGAAAGTTCACCGTGACGTCATGGAAAAAGCTGTGACGGAGGACTTCTCGAATGCGACGGATCTCGCCGATTATCTCGTCAAGAAAGGCCTGCCGTTCCGCAAAGCGCACGCCGTTTCCGGACACGCCGTTCATTACTGCATCGAGCATCATAAATGGCTCGAAGACATGACGATGGCGGAGTTCAAGGAACTGTCACCGCTGTTCGAGGATGACGTCAAAGAAGCGATCCTCCCGACAACCTGCGTCAAGAACCGTAATTCTTTCGGCGGTACTTCCTATCATCAGGTTGATCTCCAAATCGAAGCAGCGAAGAAACTGCTTCAGGCGGAGGAAGCGTGCTCCGATGCGACCGCGCGCAAACAGGCGAACGTAGAATAAAATAAGTGTCAAATTGACTTGAATGAAACTCCAATCTCTAGTAGTATAGGATTGTATCACAACTAAACTACTACAGATTGGAGTCTTTCATTTGCTTAAAGCCATTACCAGTATTGTCAAACCGATGGATGTCCTCATCGCCCTCGCGGGCATTTATATCTTCTACACGATGGATTACGCCAACATGGAGACGATTGATTGGATCTTTGCCGTCAGCTTCGGCATTTGGTTCGTACTGCTCGTTGTGCGTTTCGTCCTTGTTTTACGTAAGTCGTGACTGCGATGACGGTAACGTATCGGGGGCGTAAAGCGGCGTTCTTCGACATTGACGGTACGCTCATCAATGTTATGCGCGGTCAAATCCGGATGACACCTGCCGTTCGTGAAGCGATTGCCGATTTGCGGCGTGCGGGAAACTATGCGTTTCTCGCGACGGGACGGCCCTACGGGCTGCTTGATCCGGAACTCCTGCAGGATGTTTTTGACGGTATGTTGCTCGTCAACGGGGCGGAAGTGCGCTTTCATGACGAAATCATTATCCGCAAGCCGTTGACACCGCAAACGGTCGCTGACGTCACGGCGCTTTGCGACCGCTGCGGTGTCGAGTATATCCTTGAGGGCAGCGACTATGTTTATATGAAGAAAGAGTTTCATATTCTGCATGATTTCTTCCGGAAGATCGGCGTTGCTTTTGACCGCTTCCGTTATACGTATGACCTGAACGAAGTTCCCGTTTATAAAATGGAATTCGTTTCGGCAGAGCCGGGCGGCAACGGCGCGTTTGACGTCATGATGCACTGGCCGGGGATGGCGCATCTTTGCGATCCGTACCATATGAAGAATATGGAGCTCTATGCGGAAAACGTGACGAAGGGATCGGCCGTCAAAAAAGTTTTGCAGTATCTCGGTCTGCCGCGCGAAGCGTCCTATGCATTCGGCGACGGACTCAACGATCTTGAAATGATGTCGTCGGCCGGCACTGCCTTAGTTATGGGAAATGCACAGCCGGCACTCAAGGAAAAAGCGGATATCATTGTCCCGTCCGTTGATGATGACGGCGTGGCTTACGGTATCCGTCGGTATATTTTAAGCTGAGACGAGTGTCTCGGAGAAAGGAATTAACTATGCACAAACGGATTGGTCTTATTATCGGACTGTTCCTGCTGACGCTCGCACTGCTTACGGGTTGCGGCGGTACGGCTTCTCAGGGAAGCAGTTCGAGTTCTTCCTCAAGCGGACAGGCCGCGTCGTCGTCTGCTAAGGCAGGCATGGATGTCACGATTCAGATGCTCAACGTCGGACAGGGGGATTCCGTTCTGATTCAGACGGGTGAGCAGACGGTTCTTATTGACACGAGTGACGTCGATGAACGCGACAAATTCAGTGCCGAGCTTAAGAAAGCCGGCGTAACAAAAATCGATAAGGTAATTTTAACGCATCCGCACGCCGACCATATCGGCGGCATGGATGTTCTGCTGAAGAATTTTCAGGTCGGAGAAGTCTACGACAACGGTATGCCGTCAACGTCTAAACTCTATATCGGCTACATGAAGACGCTGAAATCCAAGGGCATCAAACACGGCAAACTCGCCGAGGGGGATACGCTCGATTTCGGCAACGGCGTCAAATTCACGGTGCTCAGTCCGACGAAAGCGACGGTCAAAGAAGGTCAGCAACAGGGCTATAAACACGATCCGAACAACGAATCCGTCGTCGGCCGCCTGACGTACGGCGATTTCTCGATGCTCTTTACGGGTGACGCCGAGAAAGATACGGAAGCCGCGATTCTCAAAAAACATGCCAATGACATCAAGAGCACGATCCTGAAGTCCCCGCATCATGGCAGCCATACATCATCGTCCGTCAACTATCTCAAAGCCGTAGCTCCGGAAGCGGCGCTGATTTCCTGTGGTATCAACAATGATTACGGTCATCCGCATAAGGAAACGATGCAGGCCTATAAGAAAATGAACATCAAGATCTATGAAACCGATAAAAACGGCACAATTACGGTAACGACGAACGGCAAAACGTATGAAATTAAGACGGAAAAGGGAGGCGCACAAAAATGATTTCGGCCTATCTCGATCGCTTTGAAGAAAAATATGCCGTCCTGCTTTTGGGCGACGACTGCGTCAAAGTCAATTTCCCGCGTGCATTTCTGCCGGAAGGGCTGAATGAGGGAGATTACGTAAAAATTGACATTGCCTTCGATAAGGAAGCTACCGAAGAAGCCGAGCGCGAGGCGCTCGCCCTGTTGCAGGATGACGATGACACGTCAAATTCCTGACATGAAGGAGGAACCAAGTCTTGTTTACGCGTATGCTCCGCCTCGTCTGCCTGGCGGGAGTATTTGTTCTTTTGACGTCGATTTTCGGGACGGCTCCGTCGGCGGAGGCCCGGCGCTCTGAAGTGACACTGACGTCAGTACAATCCTATGAAACGAAAGTTGACGGCCGCGATGCCCTGCGCATCGAGATCGGCATGAAAGGAAAGAATGCTGACTATCGGGCTTCCGTCAAGCCATTCCTGCCGCATCAGCTTGTCATTGACATGAACAACGCGAAAGTCGACGGCCTTGCGACGCGCTATGCGCTTGACAGCCGTTTTGCTTCGCGCCTCATGATCTTTCAGATCGGTGACAAACAGCTGCGCCTCCGCGTTAACGCGAACGGTGACTTGACGTCATCGTCATACCGCGTTCATACGGAAAAAGCCGACCGCAAGGCGAAAAAACCGTACCGTCTTGTCATCGATATCTTCGCGGCGGGCGGTGAAAGCGGCTCCGTCGATAATGTTCGCGGCCATGAAGTCGTCATTGACCCGGGACACGGCGGCAGCGATACGGGAGCAGTCGGACCGAGCGGATTGACGGAAAAAGAAGTCACGCTCGTCGTTTCGCAGAAACTCGAGTCGATCCTCGAAAATTCCGGTGCATCCGTACGCATGACGCGTACGACCGATGTTGACGTTTACGGCCCGATGGCGAGTGCCGGCGATGAACTGCAGGCACGCGTCGATGAAATCGGCCCGCGTTCCGAGATTTTCGTGTCAATCCACTGCAATGCGTTTTCCAGCCCGGTTTCGCACGGTATGGAAACGTATCATTTTCCGGGGTCCGTCGAAGGGACGCGCCTCGCGCGGGATCTCAACGAAGAGCTCGAAGAAGCGGGCGGACTCGCGAACCGCGGCGTCAAGAGCGCCAACTTTTACGTACTGAAACATTCGAGTACGCCGGCTTCGCTTGTCGAGCTTGCGTTTATCACGAATGAAGAGGAAGAAGCGCTTCTCGCAGACAGTGCTTATCAGTCGAAACTCGCTATGGCAATTGCGCGCGGCATCAGCCGCTATTTTGCCGGCGAATAACGGGAAACAGGGGGAACTACGATGAAACTATGGCGTTATCTGATCACGGGACTATTGGCGGTTTCTCTGCTTGCATTTGCAGGATGCGGGTCGCAGAGCGAAACGAGCGGTTCATCCGTCACGTCAACGTCAAGCGCCGTGAGCAGTGAATCATCTGCTTCGTCCGCGTCGTCGTCCGCAACGAAAAAGAAAGAAGCGAATGTAACGGTTACGCTTTATTATCCGAATGCGGAAGCAACGCGGCTCATCGCCGATAAACGCACGGTGTCCCTGAACGGTCAGGACAAATACACGGCTGCGATGAATGCACTTCTTGACGGCAGCAACGGCAAAGATCAGATCCGCATCATTCCGGAAAAGACGAAACTTCGCGGTCTCAAAGTCGAGAACGGTACGGCACAGGTCAATCTGTCGCAGGATGTCGTCAAAGACTTCGTCGGCGGTTCGACGGGCGAGGAAATGCTTGTCGGTTCGATCGTCAACACGCTCACGGAGTTTTCGGAGATCAAACGCGTCCGGATCCTCGTCGAAGGTCACAAAATTGACACGCTTTCCGGTCACATGGATCTTTCCGAACCGGTTACGCGCATGAAAGATCTGCTTCATTGACGTCAATCGCTAAAACACGCAGGAAATCTTGTCTTTCTGCGTG
>Ga0326511_10004883_pt1 | contig 10635 bp, 9 predicted proteins | sample 0_2496_0518_D_FD_203701 | JGI IMG/M metagenome (GOLD analysis project Ga0326511, IMG submission 203701) | Bovine rumen microbial communities from UC Davis, California, United States - 0_2496_0518 | ecosystem: Host-associated > Mammals > Digestive system > Stomach > Rumen | place: USA: California... | reverse complement strand
GCCCCTAAAGACGCTAGTCCCCAAATGGGCAGCAAGGCACTGGCCAGTGAGAAGAAGAGGCGTACATGAGCAATCGCGAACAATTATAAATACGATATCAGACAGAATGAATAAGACAGTAAAAACAATGATGATTACAGCACTGATGGCTGTTGGAGCTGGCACGACGAACGCACAACAGCATAGTTCCCAAACGGCTTCGTCGGACAAAAAGGAAGGAACCTTCGAGTATAGCAACGAACGTTTTGCAGACTTGCAAATGCTCCGCTATAAAGTAGAAGGCTTTGAAAACCTCACGCTCAAACAGAAAACATTCATCTATTATCTGCAAGAAGCTGCCCTTTATGGTCGCGATATCCTCTTCGACCAAAACGGCAAGTATAATCTGCGCATCCGACAGATGATGGAGAACCTCTATACCAACTATCGGGGTGACCGCAACGGGAAAGACTTCAAGGCTTTCGAGGAATATCTGAAGCGCCTGTGGTTCTCCAACGGCATACACCACCACTATGGGTGCGAGAAGTTTGTACCCGGATTCAGCCAGAAATGGTTTAAAGAACAGACGAATTGCTCCGATGAAATCGCGGATGTTATCTTCAATCCGGAAACGATGAAGAAGCGCGTGAATCTTGCTGACGGCGACGATCTGGTGAAGACAAGCGCTTGCAACTATTACGAGAATGTAACCCAAGCAGAGGCAGAAGCGTTTTATGAAAAGCAGAAGGCTGAGGGCGATCCATTACGTCCTGTGATGTATGGAATGAATTCGCGCCTTGTGAAAACAAAAAATGGCGAACTCATCGAGAAAAAATGGACAACAAACAGCATGTATGGCACAGCGCTGAAGAAGATTGTCGAGAACTTGAAGCTAGCACGCCCCTATGCTGAAGATGCACAACAGCAAAAGGTCATCGACCTGCTCATTTCTTATTACGAAACCGGCGATTTGAAGACCTTTGACCAATATTCCATTGCATGGGTGCAGAACACAGAGCCTCTGGTTGACTTTGTCAACGGATTCATTGAGTGCTACGGCGACCCACTGGGCTTGAAATGCTCTTGGGAAGGTTTCGTCAACTTCAAAGACCTTGAAGCTACTAAACGCACGGAAACATTAAGCGCTAACGCCCAATGGTTCGAAGACCATTCGCCTGTTGCGCCAGAGTTCAAAAAAGAGAAAGTGAAGGGCATCACGGCTAAAGTCATCAAAGCAGCCATCCTGGCAGGAGACCTCTATCCATCTACCGCCATCGGCATTAATCTCCCCAACAGCAATTGGGTTCGTGCAGAACATGGATCCAAGTCCGTCACCATCGGCAACCTTACTCATGCCTACAGCCAAGCAGCTAAGGGCAATGGCATGCTACAAGAGTTCTCTTATGGACCCGAAGAGATGTCGTTAATGGAAAAATATGGCGATTTAACCAGCGATTTACACACCGACTTGCATGAATGCCTTGGTCACGGCAGTGGAAAACTTCTTGAAGGCGTGGATGCTGATAGCTTGAAAGCATACGGCAGCACGATTGAAGAGGCACGTGCTGACTTGTTTGCGCTTTATTATCTGGCAGACCCGAAGCTGGTGGAACTCAGCCTCGTACCCGATGGTGACGCTTATAAGGCAGCTTACATCAGCGAGATGCAAAACGGCTTGCTCACCCAATTGGTACGTATCAATTTAGGGAATGACATTGAAGAAGCACACATGCGCAACCGCGCTCTCATCGCACGATGGGCGTATGAGCACGGCAAAGCAGACAATGTCATGGAGCTTGTGAAACGTGACGGCAAGACCTACGTGAAAATCAACGACTACCAGAAGCTTAGAGGACTTTTCGGAGAACTTTTGGCAGAAATTCAGCGTGTGAAGTCAACTGGTGATTTCAAGGGCGCACAAACCCTCGTTGAGACATACGGAGTGAAGATTGACCCCGAACTCCACAAGGAGATTCTCGACCGTTACATAAAACTAAACATTGCCCCATATAAAGGCTTCATCAATCCTGTCTATACCGCTGTGCGTGACGCACAAGGCAATATCACAGACGTAACCATCTCCTACACGGAAGGATATGCCGAACAAATGCTACGCTACAGCAAGGACTATTCTACACTTCCACTCATCAATGAATAACTTCATCAACGTCATCAAAAAGGAACTCCACGCCCAAATGAACGGAGTAGCATCGGCACATGCAAGGCAAACTGCCGACTACCGAATCAATTGGGGCGTGGAGTTGCCAAGACTAGTCAATATTGCCGATGAAATCGCGCGTGGCGATTGGAATGAGGCCGACGGGACAATCTCATCAATGCGTTCTCTAGCACAAGCACTGTGGAACGACAGCACCAGAGAATGCAAGATTCTGGCCTGTATGCTAATGCCAGAAGAAGAGATGCCAGAAGAAGTGTGCGACATTTGGGCTGAAAGCATTCAGACAGAAGAAATCGCCACAATGTTCTGCATGTATCTCACCAAACGACTTCCATATGCCAGCACAAAGGCCTTCGAATGGATAGCACATGAGGAACGGATGCTGCAAACCTGTGGCTACTTGACTCTCTGCCACCTCATCCGGAAATACGACCTAAGTGAAGAAGCTGAAGCTGAATTTCTGGATCAGGCGGGAGCGGCATTAGACAACAAGTATGCAACAAAAGCCCTGCAGATTTACGCATCAAAGAGCGTAGAGAACAGACGAAAAGCCAAAAAAGTGGCTGATTATTTGTAGCGCCCACAGAAAAGCAGTAAATTTGTGCCCATATTGTGCACAGAACGCATGAAAGAGGCAATAACTGACGGCTCAAAGAAGAAGGAAAATGCACGCGACATCCTCGCACGCTTCATGTCAGAACAAGGAATGCGAAAAACCCCAGAGCGGTTTGCCATTCTAGACGTTGTGATGCAAATGAAGGGACACCATAGTGCAGATGAAATTCTCACCATGATGCCACAAGACTTTCCTGTCAGTAGAGGCACCATCTACAGCACATTGACTCTGCTGGTGGAATGCGGCTTAGCCTACAACCACCAAACAGAAGGCGCCACCCTGTATGAATGCGCTTTCGGCAAGCAGCCCCACCACCATTACATCTGCACAGGATGCCACAAGATATGGGACCTGCAGGATTCTACAATTGAGCAGGCAGTCTCAAAGATGAAGACGCCACGCTTCAAGAAATTACGGTGCAGCACTTACATTTACGGTCTCTGCAACATCTGTCAAGCCAAACTGGCACGTGTCAAGAAGAAAATGGAGAAGCAGAAGGAGGCCAGCATGACACGCGAGGAAAGACGATTCGCCCGCATCAACGAAGAGTTAGCGAAAGCAGCAGAATGGTTCAAAGAAAATTAAACCAATAAACTAAATAGAACAATGAAAGTAGACGTACTGTTAGGTCTTCAATGGGGAGACGAAGGTAAAGGTAAGGTAGTGGACGTATTGACACCCCGCTATGACGTTGTAGCCCGCTTCCAGGGAGGTCCTAACGCAGGACACACGCTCGAGTTCGAAGGAGAGAAGTATGTTCTTCGTTCCATTCCATCGGGCATTTTCCAAGGCGAGAAGGTTAATATCATTGGTAACGGCGTGGTGCTGGCTCCAGACCTCTTCATGGATGAAGCCAAAGACCTTGAGAAGAGCGGTCACAACCTCAAGAACCGCCTCCATATCTCAAAGAAAGCGCACCTCATCATGCCAACACACCGTCTGCTCGACGCTGCATACGAAGCAGCTAAAGGCAAGAACAAAGTGGGCACTACAGGCAAAGGCATCGGCCCCACTTACACCGACAAAACAAGCCGCAACGGTTTGCGCGTAGGTGATATCCTCGACAACTTCGAAGAGAAGTACGCAGCACACAAAGCACGTCACGAGGAAATCCTCAAGAGCCTCAACTATACCGACTACGATATCACAGAGGTGGAAAAGAAGTGGATGGAGGGCATCGAATACATCAAGCAGTTCCAGCTTGTTGACTCAGAGCACGAAATCAACAACCTCCTGAAGCAAGGCAAATCAGTCCTCTGCGAAGGCGCACAAGGCACAATGCTTGATATCGACTTCGGCTCTTACCCCTTCGTTACATCATCTAACACTATCTGTGCCGGCGCTTGTATCGGCTTGGGTGTAGGTCCTAACAAGATTGGCGATGTATTCGGCATCATCAAGGCTTACTGCACACGCGTTGGTGCAGGCCCATTCCCTACAGAGCTGTTTGATGAGACCGGTGCCAAGATTCGTGCTATTGGCCATGAGTACGGCGCTGTGACAGGACGTGAGCGTCGTTGCGGCTGGATTGACCTTGTAGCACTGAAGTACGCCATCATGGTGAGCGGCGTGACCAAGCTTATCATGATGAAGAGCGACGTGCTTGACGACTTCGAGACTATCAAGGCTTGTACTGCCTACAAGCTGAAGGATGGTAGCGTCATCGACTACTTCCCATACGACATCAGCGACGGTCTGATCGAGCCTGTTTACACAGAGCTGCCCGGATGGAAGACAGACCTCACCAAGATTACTTCAGAGTCCGAGTTCCCGAAGGCTTTCGCAGACTACATTGCCTTCCTCGAGAAAGAGCTCGAAACTCCTATCACTATCGTCAGCGTTGGTCCAGACCGTGAACAAACGATAGAAAGATAACATATTCCCGAATGAGACGGACCGCCTTTTCATTCCTTCTTATCATCATACTGACTACCTTCTGTACTAGCAGGAGGAGTCAGTATGGTGTTGTTTTAGCGGATATAGACAGTCTCACTGAGGTTGATGCAGACAGTGCCAGACGCCTACTGGCTGGACTTGGCAACGAGATGAACGACGCTCCGGCGGAAGTCCTCGCATATTACCAGCTCCTACTAGTAAAAGCGGATGACAAGGCCCATGTGCGCCACACCTCCGACTCCCTGATTAACATTGTCGCTACATATTTCAAGAAAAATCCCCAAAGCGGGCATCTGCCTGAAGCCTACTACTATGTTGGGCGCGTCAACTCCGACTTACAGAACGGAGAGAGGGCATTTATCTTTTTCCAAAAAGCGCTTTTGGAAGACAGCACTCACGTATCTATCCACCTCAAGAGCCGCATCTACGCACAGATTGGCTACATCTATCTGCGCAACAGCCTCTATGAGGAAGCGCTCAACATGCAGCAGCTTGCCTATTTCTATTGCAAGCAAGAAGGTGACACTTTAGGCATGAGATATAGCTCCGAGGACATTCAGACAATCACGGCTCTTGCTTCCATCGACAGTGTCAGAGACGCTTTCAAGACAGAGCGCTTAATGAAAGTGCAAAAGCTGGCAGAACAAGTCAAGAGCCAAGCATTGTATGAGAAAAACACCAAACTACAAGAAGAAAACACCCGAAACAGACTCATCGCATGGGGCGGCAGCATCGGCTTCATCCTTGCCCTGGCAGGAGCAGGAACAATTCTGTATCGGCGATATAAACACCATCACGACGAAAGCACCAACTCCACGCTTTCCCCTACAAAGAAGCGTCAATTCTACGACAAAGACATTGACGAACTGCTGACCACACATATATATAATAATAAAGCATTAAAAGAGGTCGACTGGAAGACGATAGAAACGAGGCTATTGAGTGCCTTTCCTGTCTTCAAGGAGAAACTCTTCTCCTTTTACCAACTTTCCGACACCGAGTATCACATCTGCATGCTCATCAAGATAGATGTTTCCCCTTCCAATATCGCCAAATTGATGGCGATTGGCAATAGTGCGGTATCTCAGAACCGTCTCCGAATGCAACAAAAAGTGTTTGGCGGCAAAGGGACTGCCAAGGATTGGGACAAGTTCATCCTCTCCTTATAACGCACCGATTTACTGCCGATTAGGAAAAGCCTGTAAATTCCTTGTGAACTGTTCATAAGGGTCCGAAGCGAAATGTGAACTATTTGTAAACTCCATTTTATAGCACCGATGGAGTGAAAAGCCTATCTTTGTGGCATCAAAACGTTCAACTACAAAGTTATGCAAGATGAAAACTAACCGTATCACATTGCTGGCAGTCCTTTGCCTTGCTTTCTTTTCACTCTGCCGAGGTCAAAACCAAAGCACGCCTCCTATTACACCTACTATTCCGGAAGAACAACAGCCACGCGCCTACACGCTTCCACTACCTCTCTATTCAAAGCCTAAAGCCCAAACGATTATAGACAATGTCATTGATTCCATCAACCTGCCAAAGCTGATAGAAGAAACCCAAAAGCAGCAGAAGCGAATCAAGAAAAAGGCCATAAAAGGAAGGAATAAACACCGCAAGGTCCGCAGTTCTCGAAACGAGAAGAGCGCCATCAGCTACTCGGACGGAGGAGTCACGTTTGTGGTGGACGGCGACCTTTCTGAAATCGACAACAAGTATTTCAACACTCTTTTAAACGGAAACGAAGTTGCCAAAAGCATCCTTTCCGACATGGATTCGCCCCACAAGTCGCAGATGATTGCTACCAGCTTTGCCGATGAAAGCTTGACGTTTCAAGGGAAAGACGTCTTCTTCAGAAGCATCATCAGAGCCTATGCGAGCCATCGCCCTATCGTCCTTTCACCCGACATGATTTGGTTGCTCATCAGCCAAGGATTCTCTCGCTACGTGAATGCCCACCCAGAGCTGCTTCGCGAGCAACTGGTGAACCATACGGGGAAAATGGACTTAGTGGTGCAGACCAGCGAGGATTTGCTCACGGGTCAGCCCGATTGGGCGAAGCTGCTGGATGACTTCAACACTCAGATTAAAGAGAACACCAAGGGCGACCTTGCCCAAACCATCACTGCCGATTTCTCCACCACAGGAACCACAGAACGCATCGCCTCCGAAGTCACACTGATGGAGACGGTGAAGTCCTACTTCGAGTACATTATCATGCGCCTCAGTTGCGGCATTCCTTCCGTCACCCTCAAAGGAACTCCCCAAGACTGGCAAAAGGTATTGGACAAGACTCAACAGCTGAAGCCCTACGGACTTGAAGCATGGACAGAAAGCCTCACACCCATCCTGAAAGAGTTTGTTCTGGCAGCACAAGGGTGCCCCAACCGCAAGTTCTGGCAAAGCATGGTCAAGCAAACAAGGCCCGACCAGTTAGAGGGTGGAGCCTGCAATCCCAACAAACCAACGGAGATTGACGGTTGGCTCCTGAAACTCTTCCCCGATGAGAACGGACAGACACTCGACCACACACCTCACACCAAGAGCATGCCTGTCGACCGAGCACGAGTAAACTTCAAATACCAGCAGATTGCCCCTGCCGACGGTAGCCTCATCAGCCAGACAACGATGGAGCTGACAGCAGGTTTCGTAGGAGCAGAAGTGGATAAAGTCACTCACGCCGTTACGCCCAAAATCGGCTGGATGATATGCACTACCGACGACAACGAAGCCACCCACCTAAAGGCCCTACAAGGGATGAATAAACCAGATAGCATGCTGGGCATCCATATCCGCGTGAAGGAAGTGCCTGAAATACTCGCCCAGATCGGACACATCCACACCCTACACCTCGTTTTCACCGATGAAATCGTTCTTCCCGACTGGATGGACAGTCTGACCATTGACGAACTCATCATTGCCAACGAAGACAAGCTCTCCGACGGAGAGAAAGAAACTATTCGCCAACGCTTCCCACAAGTGCAATTCACCACTTGGTAAGCATAGTTACATAACCCACAAAATATTCACACAATGAAAGCTACTTTTACTAACATCATGGCCGCAGCAGCCATTGCCTTTGCGCCTACACTCTGCATGGCACAGACCGACAACCCTCGTGGAGTCTACAAACTCACATCGCTCATCGATAAAGAGGGCGTCACCATCCAAGCACCGTTCGACCAATATAAAATATGCACCGACAGCGTGACACTGATGTTCACCATGCAGGGTAGCGGATTCTCTTTGGGCAAGAACGACTCACAAGTATTCAACTACACAGGCGAAAAGCCCGATGCCAACAATGCCACTGCCACCCGCATCTTCGACAGCAACGCTGAGCACTTCACGCTGAAATGGTGGAGCACCTATCAGAGCCACCTCTACTTTCCCCACAACGACTGGTGCACCGAGTTCTACGAGTCAGGAAAGTACTCCGTCAATGCTAAAACCATTCTCGATGCCCTCATGTCGCCCAACGATTCCCACCGTCAAAACCCCTTCATCGGCACATGGCGATTCCTGGGCATGATGGACGAACTGCAAGATGTGAAGAAGAAGCTGAGCGCGCTTCGCAAGGATGTCGAAGATGGCATGGACATCGGCAACCTTATCTTCACCCCTTCATACGCTATCATGTACAGCAACAGAGGCCGAGGAGGCTCCATCGAATATGCTGGCTATAAAGGCAAGAAGAAAATCTTGATGTCAAATTTACAGCACAAGAATATCCGCGAACAGAACTTCATCTGGCTCACCAAAGACTGCTTCGCCATGGAAATCCACCTTGACGGCTACCGCACCGACTACCAAATCTGGGAACGTGTGCCCGATACGGAACCGCTGATAAACAAGATTGCCAGCCAATATGTAGAACATTAAGAGTTAGGAGCGCCCCCATGAAAAGAACTCTCACCCTTATGCTGCTGACACTCTTTGCCACCAGCACCTTTGCCCAACCTCACGAAATCAAAAGGACGGACCGACTGCTCACGGCATCAGGACTGCCCCATTATCGAAAAGGCAAAGAAATCAACGCCCCTCTTATCGAGGCTTTCCGATATGGAATGAACCAAGAAGCCAAACGTTGGTGGACTGGATATTATGAGCCCAACGTGTCTGGTGCGAAAACGGCCGAAAAAGCACAAAAGAAGAGAGAGAAGGCGTACAAAGCCTACGATGAGAAGCAGGACAAGATGACCGACACACTTCCCTGCTATCGCCACCTCTTCATCGCACGCCCCTCCTTTGCTCCCCCATACGGCTTCTCCTATAGTCCTAAAGACACAGCGTTAGTCTATCTGGAGCAACGCTGGGATGGAAGCAAGAAAAAAGGCAAGAAGGTGACGTTCCACACCCGCAAGATGAAGGTGACTGAAGCCATCTACGACTCCATCCAGAGCCTCCACAAGCTAGCGGTTTACACTTCTGCCCAGTTCGACCCCGACTACACGACGCTTGATGGAACCAGTTACCACTTTGTCTGGTACTCTTTCTCAGGCGACAAATACGCCAGAAGCTCCGACAATGGGTCAAGAACCTGCAAACAGTTACAGAAGACCTTCGAAAACATCTGCGTGGCATTGAGAGCCGACAACCTCGACCAACTCCAATCCCTCATGCCCGCCGTCCACGAACTCCTCGCCCACTATCGAACGCTCCTTCTGCCCGATGTGCCGATAGACGACTGGGATTTGGATGCAGCAGCCAGAAAACGAAACGACAAATAACTTATAGTGAAGACAGCAACTTCACGTACAGCGAGATAGCAGCGTCTATCTCGCTGATTTTTATGTATTCATCTGCTGTGTGAGAGCGTGACGACTCACCCGGTCCGAGTTTGAGCGAAGGGAAGCGCATCAGGGCTTGGTCGCTCAACGTAGGCGAGCCGAAGGGTTTCAAGCCCTCTTTGATGCAGGCTTGGACAAAGGGGTGCGACTCGTCTATCCTCGACGACGACAGGCGGAAAGAACGTGCTTTCAGCTCCGAAGTGAGATGCTCTTGGAAGAAAGCAAAGATTTCCTCGTTGGTGTAGCATTCATTGCTACGTACATCGATGGTGAAGGTACACTGGTCGGGGATGACGTTGTGCTGTGTGCCGGCATTGACGATGGTGACCGTGTTCTTCACAGGCCCCAGCAAGTCCGTCTGCTTCGGGAACTGCCACTGCGAGAGCCACTGGATGTCCTTCATGGCATGATAGATGGCGTTGTCGCCCTCGTTCCGAGCCGCGTGTCCTGCCTTGCCATGAGCTGTAGCATCAATCACCATCAGCCCTTTCTCCGCAATAGCAGGTTGCATGCCCGTAGGCTCGCCCACAATGGCAAAGTCAATCTTCGGCAAGAGAGGCAACACACTCTCGATGCCGTTCTTGCCAGAGACCTCCTCTTCGCAACTCGCCAAATAAATAAGATGATATGATTGCAGACAGTCTTTCAACAGCATGAACACCTGCAGCAGCGCCATCAAACCACCGCCACAATCGTTGCTGCCCAAGCCATAGAGCACGTCGCCCTCTTGTGTCGGAGAGAACGGGTCGTGCTGCCAACCAGCCACAGGCTTCACGGTGTCAATGTGTGCATTGAGCAAGATGGTAAGCCCTCTCCCAACCTCCCCCAAAGGGGAGGAGAGCCGTCCGGATGGGTCTTCCCCCCTTGGGGGGATAAGAGGGGGGCTGGCACACCACACGTTGTTCCCATGCCGCTGGGGGTTCAGCCCCTTCTCCTTCATATATGCTTCCAGCACATCGGCAGCCGCCTTTTCGTCGCGGCTCACGCTTGGCGTGGCAATCAGCCTCTTCAGCAGTTCCACCGCCTCCTCGGTCTGTTCCTTATACTTCAGTTCCATTGTTTCAGTTCCTTTTTGGGGGCAAAGTTAGTTTTTTTCTTTTACTTTGCAAAAAAATCGGCCATAGGGGTATTTGATTCCCCTTTTCGTGTGTCTTATTTGCAGAGAAAGGCAAAAA
>Ga0326511_10004882_pt1 | contig 10637 bp, 13 predicted proteins | sample 0_2496_0518_D_FD_203701 | JGI IMG/M metagenome (GOLD analysis project Ga0326511, IMG submission 203701) | Bovine rumen microbial communities from UC Davis, California, United States - 0_2496_0518 | ecosystem: Host-associated > Mammals > Digestive system > Stomach > Rumen | place: USA... | reverse complement strand
GTCGTTAATTAAGCGAAAGTGGATTTTTTTTAGCCGTCAGCCGGGAATCCGAGCCGACGTCGCTGCCCCGTCCTTAGAAACGGAAAATACCAAGGAACACAACGAGCAGCGCCACTCCTAATCCGAACGAGATCCCGCAAAGCTTTTTCTCAATCGGCAGCAAATCAAACCACTCATCATCCTGAGCCGAAATCTCCGGATTCACATGATCTTCCTGATACTCAACAGCCAAACCGCTATTCTTCGTCATAATCAATCACCCAATCCTTTCTCAGCCGACAATCGGCGGCAAAATCCCGTGATAGAACAAATACGAAATACCGAGACCGACCCAAAGAATAAATCCGCCGAGCGCAACGGCATAAACACCGACAATGCGTCCGAGCCCTTCCTGCCAAAGCTTACGGACATTCGTAATCAGGCCGATCGAAAAGAAGCAGAGACCGAAGAACACACCGCGAAGAATATTCGCCTGTCCCGCACCGGCCGAAGCAGACTTCACAATCGACGGATCCGCAAGGCCCCAGAGGAGGAGAATGAGGAACGTTGCGGCAAAACCGATAATGAACTTCGGGAAACGCTGACCGATCTCACGGAACGAAACCTTCTTGGCACCTTCGCGGCGATTTCTCTGAATCGGGAACACCGACCAGACAACGGCGAGAATAAAGGCCCAGATACCGATAAACACGTCAATGAACACTTTGGCCGTCGTCGTCGCCATGAGGCCCCAGCCTTCCTGATAATTGACACCGTAAAGGGCAAGCGCCTTGGCGCGAATAAGCGAATCCGTAATCGCGCCCGAGGCAACGGCGCCGCCGTCACTTTTCACGGCAAGTCCCATCCAGGCACCCGCAACGAGCGGATCATCCGGGAAAAACGTCGCAGCCACCCACGGCAAAACGAGCAGTTCAACGGCAACAAAAACAATAATAACGGAAGAGAGAATCGTCGGGACAATCGCGCGGGCGCGGATCGCACTGCCCGTGGCAATCGCAGCGGCAACACCGCAGATCGAAATACCCGAAGCCATCGGCGCCGCCCATTCCGGCGTGAACTTGAACACTTTACGTGAAAGAATATACACTACCGGCCAATAAATGAGATACGCCTCGATAACCGCGCAGATGCCGCGGAAAATCACCGTGCCGGCCAATCCCATCGCACCGACCGTTTTGATGCCGATCGACATACCGAGGATAACAATACCGGTTTTAATGTACCATTCCGGCTTCGCGGCCGTAGAAAGATACGCCGTAGCGCGCGGGAAAAAGTTTCCGACAATAAGTCCCAATACTAAGGCAACAACAAATCCGAGTTCGCCGAGACCGAGCGACCAGCCGATCCCGAACTTCCCGAGCTTATCCGGCGTAGCCGCAAGATACGCGAAATTACCGATAAGGCTCGAAATGACGGTCACGGCGTAAAGAACCGTGAACCCGATGACAAAACGTTTGACGCGCTGTCCCATAAAATACGCGCCCGCCGTCGTAATCGCTAAAAGGAATACATACGTTGCGAGAACCGAGCCCGCACCGCCGAGGAAAGCAAAGTTTTTCGAATTCGGCGCAACGGCGCTTCCCGCGTCAATCCATACATTATACTTGGCAACCCAGCCGAGGAGGTCGACGCCGCCGATCTGTGCGGAACCGAGCACGAAGATGAAGATTCCGAGCCAAACGGCCCACCAGTCTTCACTCGTCAAAAATCCCGGTTTCTGTGTCAATAATTCATGTGGTTCTGCCTGTGGCATAATTCATGGCACCCTTTCTTACTTACTGTGCCAGGCCGTTTTTCTGCACGATCAGATCGTACGTGTCATCCGCCGCCTTGCGGACCGAAAGTACCTTATGGCCTTCATCCTTCAGGCTGCGCGGTACATTCTGAATCGGCTCCCCGTCGTTCAAATGAACGCCGAGAACCTGGCCGTCATTCAAATCTTCCAACGCAACTTTGACTTTGACAAACGTCATCGGACAGACTACGTCTGTGATATCGACGTTTGCATCCGTTTTCATACCATCAGCCATGGATAACCACCTCGACTTCCTTGATAAAGAGATCCCAGCCGACACGATCGAGACAGGTCCCGAAGCGCTCGCCCGGTTTGGCGTGCTCCTCGAAGAACTTCAGCGTCGTGTCAACGACTTCATAGAGCTTTTCCTCGTCGAAAATGATCGGCAGGAAATGACGTCCGACGGCGATGCGGTTGCCGTAAAGGCCGCCGAACGAAACGACAAAGCCGCTTTCGCCCTGCCATGCATCCATCGGGCAGCTCTTGATACATTTGCCGCAGTAAACACAGCGGCTGCGGTCGATTGCAACGGTATTTTCGTCCGCCTTTACCGTAATGGCTTTTTCCGGACAAACCGCCTCGCAAACGCCGCAGTACGTACAGGCATCCTGCGACCAACGGGGTTCGACGCCGCCTTTGACGCCGAAATCGTTCTCCTCGGCTTTCAGGCAGTTGTTGTGACACCCCGTAAAACCGAACTTGAACTTGTGCGGCAGTTCACGGCCGCCGTAACGTTTATCAAACTCATTGGCGAGATGAACCGTGTCAATGAGTCCCGAAGGGCACGTTGCCGCGCCCTGACAAGCCGTGATCGTACGGACGCGCGGTCCGCAGACTCCGACGGAAACGCCGCCGGCATGAAGTTCCTCCTTGACCTGCGGGATGTCCTGCAGGCGGATGAACGGGATCTCGATGCCCTGACGTGACGTCAGATGGACATAACCCTTGCCGAACTTCTCGGCGACTTTTTCGACCGTCGCGAGCTGTGCGGCCGTAAAATGGCCGCCGACCGATTTCAGGCGCATCGAGAAACAGTCTTTCTGCTTCATGCGCATGAAACCGCCTTTTTTGAGTTCTTTATAGTCCACTGCCATCATATCAGCTCCTTTTGTTTTCCTATTTATACACACGTTAGATGATTTCGAGTTCTTCGCGCGTCGCGTTCTTATCGCGCGGAATGCGGAAACTGTGCAGGACCGGCTCAAGATCCTGCAGCGATAAAATGAGATAACTCATATTCGGGTCAAAGGCGAGACGCTTGTCCTCTTCGCTCGGACGCGACGGCGTCGCCGGATGACTGTGCCAATTGCCGAGAAGTTCCCAGCCGTTTTGACGGAGTTCCTTAATCACCGCGAACTGCTCACGCGGATCGAGGGAAAAATGTTCGGGGCTCGCGTCAAGATTGGTCAGAAAGAATACCTTGCGGATCGTTTTGACGTCACCTTCGATCGTGCCGCCGATGAGTCCGCAGGCTTCGTTCGGCGCTTTTTCGCGCGCGTGGGAAACAATCGCGTCATAATCGCTCTGCGTCAGACGAATCTTCATCTTATCCCTTCTTTCGCAGATCGCAGGCCGGCTGCTCGTAATCGACGAGTTTCGTAACCGTCGGATGATCACCGCAGACCGGACAGTTCGGATTGCGCGGGATCTTGATCTTGCGGAACTGCATCGTCAGCGCGTCATACGTCAAAAGATAACCCGTCAAGAGATCGCCGATGCCGAGGATGTATTTGATCGCTTCCGTTGCCTGAAGCGTTCCGATTACCCCGCCCATGACGCCGATAATCCCGGCCTCGCGGCACGTCGGAACCGCATCTTTCGGCGGCATTTCCGGGAACACGCAGCGGTAACAGGGACCCTGTCCCGGCACATACGTCATCGTCTGACCCTGGAACCGGATGATTCCCGCATGGGAAAACGGCTTTTTCGCCATGACACAGGCATCGTTGATGAGGAATTTCGCCGGGAAATTATCCGTCGCGTCAATGAGAAAATCGTAATCCTGATCGCGGATGATATCGAGGATGTTATCCGCACGGACAAGTTCCTGATACGTGTGAACTTTGACGTCCGGATTCAGCGCCTCGATCGTCGCGCGCCCCGAATCGACTTTATTCTTGCCGACACTTGACGTCTTGTGGATGATCTGACGCTGCAAATTGGAAAGGTCAACGACATCATAATCGACAAGGCCGATCGTGCCGACGCCCGCCGCCGCGAGATACATCGCCGCCGGCGATCCGAGCCCGCCCGTTCCGATGACGAGAACTTTTCCGTTCAGGAGTTTTTCCTGACCTTTGCCGCCGACCTGTTTCAGGATAATATGACGCGAGTAGCGTTCCAGCTGTTCATTCGTCAAACTGCTCATGCGGCACCGCCTCCCATGAAATACAAAAACTCGATCGTGTCACCGTCCGCAACAAACGTTGACACGAAACCTTTATGGTCGACGAACTCACCGTTGCGTTCGACCGTAACATATTCCGGCTGGTCCGCCTTCGCAACAACCAGCAATTCATTTAAATTAATCGGTTTTTCCAGTTCCAAGGATTTACCGTTCACCGTAATCGTCATCGTAATTCCTCCCGAAAATCTATTTCATATATATTATATATGTTTTCCTTGATTTACTGACATTATACTCCCTACTTTTCGTGGCGTCAAGTTAAAATTGATAAAAAATATTATTTTTGTATGTTTTGTTACAGACAAAACGACATTTGTATGCATTAGCACCTCCGATAAAAAACGAGAGCCTGATGCTCCCGTTTACTGTCTTTTCTTTTGTCATCTACTTTCGATACAATTATATCATGACCGGTATTCCCGCAACAAATCGCCTCCTTGCGTAACGACCGTATCAATCGTACAATAGAAGCAGGAACCTGATCCGAAAAGGAGGACCCGCCATGAAAAAGATTTTAGTCGTCATTGACATGCAAAATGATTTTATTGACGCCGCGCTCGGCACGAAAGAAGCCGTTGCGATCGTTCCGGCTGTTGTAGAGAAAATCCGCTCATATCAAAATGACACCGTCTTTGCGACGCTTGACACGCATCCGGAAAACTACATGGAAACGTCCGAAGGCCGCCATCTCCCCGTACCGCACTGCATCAAAGGTACACCGGGTTGGGAGATCAATCCTGACGTCAAAGCCGCGCTTGACGAAGCCAATGCCGAGTACATCGAAAAGCCGACATTCGGCTCCGTCGACCTCGCCGCGAAAATCAAAGCCATCGCCGACAAAGAACCGGTCGAAATCGAAGTCATCGGCCTCTGCACGGACATCTGCGTCGTCTCGAACGCCCTGCTCCTCAAAGCGACGCTCCCCGAAACAAAAATCTCCGTCGACCCCGCCTGCTGTGCGGGCGTCACCCCCGCGAGCCACGAAGCCGCACTCGCCACGATGCGCATGTGTCAGATTGAAGGAGCATAACCCGTTTACACGAAAGGCACAGCCTACACGGGCCGCGCCTTTTTCTTGCTGATCCGCTCCTCTTCCCGTGCGAGGTCGACGGAGTCCGTGATTTTGACAAGATTACTGCAGAGAACGCTATCATCCATATATCCCATCGGAATATACCGTCGATTCTGTGATGATACCTCCGGTATCACTATTTAAAGGCATAAGAATAGCCGCCTTGAGATTCCAAGTCTAGGCGGCTATTCTCATAACTGTTTTTTCTCCGGGGCTGACCGCTTATCGGCAGCACCTGTTTTGATTTAATTATATCGCATCGACAGCATTTCGACAAGAGACACATGTCTTTCCGCAGGAAGAAAGGAACTCATCATGAACGAATACAAACCGTGGCTCGACTGGGCCGTTGAACTGCAGGCGATCGGTCAGACGGGGCTGCATTATGCAAAGGATCCGTTTGACATCGAGCGTTACGAGCGCATTCGCGCGATTGCCTCCGAGATGATCGCGCATAAAACGGGGATCCCCGCGGATAAAGTCGCCGATCTTTTTTGCTGCGATCACGGATACCAGACGCCGAAACTCGAGACGCGCGCCGCGATTTTCAATGACGAGGGCAAAATCCTGCTCGTCGAGGAGAAAAACGGCACGTGGGCGCTCCCCGGCGGCTGGGTTGACGTCAATATTTCCGTCAAGGAAAACACGGTTAAAGAAGTCCGCGAGGAAGCCGGACTTGACGTCACGGCCGACCGCGTCATCGCCGTGCAGGACCGCGAAAAACACAATCAGCCGGTCTACGCGTACAAAATCTGCAAGATCTTCGTCCTCTGCACCGTCAAAGGCGGCGCGTTCACGCCGAACACCGAAACGATCGCAAGCGGGTATTTCGACCTCGAGCATCTTCCCCGGCTTGCGCTTGAAAAGATCACGCCCGAACAGGTCAAAATGTGCATCGACGCGTACAAAGCCGGCGACAAATGGCAGACATTCTTTGATTGACGCTCCATTGACGTCAATCAGCGCAGGAGTTTTGCGATGACGCCGAGAAGCTGCCCCGTCAGCCGCGTCAGATCATTGCAGGCGATGAGGTGCGGATAAATCGCGGAAAGCGCATCATAACAGTAGAATCCGCCCGGATCGTCGAGCGACACGGCGATGACTTCCGTGCCGCTTTTGCGGATCTTTTTGACGGCTCTTGCCGTATCCTGCGTCGAAACGGGCGGGAAATATTCATCATAACAATGCTCCGGCACTCCGTCGGAGATCACGAGTATCAGACGGCGTTCGTTTGCCGTCTGTTTTTTTATGTAGCGCGCGGCCCAATAAAGCGCGAGCCCGTCGCGCGTGTTGCCGTCGGCGTGAATCCGCATGAGATTGTACTTTTCGCCTTTGCGACCGTGAAAACCGACGAGCACATTGACGTCAATTTCGGGGTCGTATCCCTCCGCCCGGTGTTCGACGACGGCGTGCGGGATATCCTGCTCCGTGAGAACTTCGTGCAAAATCACGGCAGCTTCGCGCGCCGCATGACAGCGTTTCCCGCGCATCGAACCGGATCCGTCAATGAGCAGCAAAACAGCCATATCCGGCACGGCAACGCCTTCGACGGTCCGATACCAGTAGCGTTTTTTGATGTCACCGAGTGACCGCGAGGAAATGCCGCTCCCGAAATATTGCCCGTCTTCGCGCTGCGGACGCCGCGCTTTGAGGATATCGGCGAAACGTCCGTTGTACGAATGAATACTCATACTGTATTTGCGGTAAATATTGCGGTACGCCTGACGAAAACTCGTGTCAATCGCCGGATGATATTCGTTAATCCGGATATCCCGGTGCAGTGCGCCGCCGAAATCGCCGCCGTTTCGCGGGATGTACCGTCCGGTATCGAGGATGACCTCAAACGCGAGCGTTTTGTCGCGCGCAAATTCCTTAAGCGCGGCCATAAGCTGTGCGATCGGGGCGCCGTCATCGCGCTCACTGCCGTCACGGTTCATAAAAAGACGTACCGTGACCGTTTGCTCGCGGCCTTTGCGTTCGTCGCCGCCGATGCCCGCTCCGCCCGTATGTGTCTTCGTCCCGCCGAGGAGCCGCTCGAGTTTTTCCGTGTCAAGGCTTATGCTGTCATCGGGGATGAGCGGCAAAATAACGTCAAAAATCTTTGACGCGTACGCATAACGCTCTGCGGGTTTCGCCGCCGCGCTGCCGTCAAAAAAGAATTGACGTGTCTTTTCAACGTACGGCGCAAGCTCAGGCAGGATTTCACCCGCGTCAATCATCGGATAGAGCAGGACACACGCCATATGGTCGAGATAAAGCATCAACAGGACGGCTTTTCGCGCCTCGCGCTCGCGTTTTTCCCGTTCTTCGGGGCTGAGTTTTTCCTTTTCCTCCGTCTTTGCTGCATCCGTTTCCGATGGTTCCGCTGTCTCTGACGTGTCAAATAGCCGCATCGCCGTCCCTTCGCCGGGATGTGTCGCCAAAAGATGTGAGACGCGGCCGAATTTCAGGTAAAACTCCATGTTGTCATAGCAGCTGCATCCCACCGCTTCAATATACGCATCCTCGATGATGTTAGCGATCGAGTTCATCGTTTTGCGTTTGTTGCGCGTTGCGCATTTCGGGTCGCGCGCGGCGGATCCCGGCATATCCGTGTACAGCAGATGCAGACATTCGTGAATCGTCTGCGCCCGCGTCACGAGTCGCAGGACATTCCACGGATCGACGAGCACGACTTTCGGCCATTTGAGATACGCTTCGATGCGGTCGAGACCCTCACGGTCGTAAAAGAGCCTGTCCATCGCGGGATCGACGACGATATTGCGCCCGTCTGTCCATGCCTGATTGTCATTGACGAAAAACAGCCGTACGTCTTCCTCTTCCGCGAGCGTCCGCGCAAACGTTTCTTCGAGGCTGCGGTTGTACTCGCACTGAAACTTCGTCAACAGTTCCTTTGCCTCATCGGACATATTCCGTTCCATCGCGCACCTCACTTCCAGCGGTACAGCATGATGATGCCGCGAATCGCATGCTCGAGAGCGCGGTCGCATTTCGCGACGGGGACGATCGTTTTCTCCGCCGCCCGCACATAACCGTCGTATTTCGCGAGACGTGCCCAGTTTTCGAGGTTGCGCGGCGAAATGACAATATCGAGTTCCTCGGCCTCGATCTTTTTCTTGAGTTTATGGTAAACGCCGAGCATCTTGTCAACGACGGGCGCACATTCCGGCACGCGCGCTTTGAGCATCCGCGCAATCGCCTCGTCCGACAGCGCCGCGATCTCGATGACGGCGTTAAACCGATTGTAAAGCGCCTGATTGAGTTCGCGCGTGCCGAAGTAGCCGAGGTTCATCGTCGCGAAAAAGCGGAAATTCGGGCTGCGCCGCACGAAATCGCCGTTATCGAGCCGCACGAAACCGTTGTCATCAAGCAGCGAATTCAAAAACGCGAGATGCTGCGGCTTCGCGAAGTTAATCTCCTCGAACACAACGGCGCCGCCGTCGCGGATCGCTTTCGTCACATAGCTTTCGCGGAACACGATGCGGTCGTCTTCGGGGATGAATTTGCCGAGCACGAACTCGTCAAGGTTTTCCGTGCAGTTGATCGTTTCGAGGATCGGCAGGCCGATCGCCTGCGCGATGAGTTTACAGGACATCGTTTTACCCGTTCCGGCCGGGCCGTGCAGGAGAACCGCGCGCAAATCGCCGTTTGCGACGGCGCTGCAAATGCTCGCAAGACTCGGCTGGAGGACGAATTCCTGCGGAAGATGCGGGATGTACGCGCGCTGTTCCGCCGTAAACACGTCATCGGGGAACCGCTCGATCGTGACTTTCGGTTTTACCCGCGCCGCCTGTTTATTGTCACGCGTCACGGCAAGGCTTTCCGAACCGGGACGCAGTCCGTCCGTGTCAAGCCCCGAAAGATCCGTATAATTGACGTCAAATTCCTCTGTTTTGTGGTTCTGGTAGAAATCCTCGTGCAGATTGACAAACAGATCCGCCGCGGGCTGCGCCGTAAACCGCTCCATGAGAGCGCGGTAATCCGGATTTGTCTCGACTTCACGCGCGAGCAGCACGAGGAAAACCGGCAAAAGTTTATAGAACGGATGCAGATGTTCCATGTCCCCTTCGAGCCAGCGTCCGTCCTCATCGTACGCCGCAATCGTAATGTCATGACCTTTGGCAAGTGCACGGTACTGGAAAATCCGTTCCTCGACAACACCTTCCTCACGGTAATCCGTCGGCACATCGAGCACGAGATAGACGAGATTCCGTTCCTCATCCGTGTAATACTCGCCGAACGCCGCACCTTTCGCCATCGACTGCAGCAGAAGTGTAAACAAGATCACACTTTCACCGATCGGCTGACAAAGCGTCGTCGTTCCCTTAAACGATTCATTGTCCGGATGCACATAATACTGCGTGACGTCAGACAGATGACGAAAGCCGAATCCTTTGTAGATCTGATCCGAATTTCGCCGCACCACCCGGTACGAAACCTTGAAAACCTTCACCGTAGTCCCTTCTTTCCGCAAGCATACAGAACCGCCGTTTTCTTCATTATACCGCATTCGATCATTTTGCGCCGCCGAAAACCGCTGATCCGTTCGATTTTCCTCCGTTTTGACGTCAAAATGTCCTCAACTCGAAAAAAAAGCGGAAAGACCGTATAAAAATAAGTGAGATTTACGTGTGCATAACGAATAAATATGGTATACTAAGGATAAAGGAACTACTGTGACAAAAGAGGTTTGATTATGGCACAAAAAAACACCCTGCGCTTCGTGATCCTCGGACTCCTTTCGAAAGAGGATTTATCCGGATATGATATGAAAAAACGGTTCGAAGGGGAAATTGGGGATTTCTGGTATTCCAATCACAGCCAGATCTATCCGGAGCTGCGAAAAATGGAAGAGGCCGGCCTGGTTAAGCCACAAACACAAATCGTCGGCCAAAAAATGGAGAAAAAATCTTATCATATGACAGATGCGGGTCGTGAGGCTCTTCTTGAATGGCTGCAAAAGCCGCTCGGCGCCCTGCTCCCTTCGCGGGACGAGTTTGCGATGAAGCTCTATCTCATCGATGACCCTGCCGATCCGGAAGCGCGGCGTCTCTTCCAGGAGGAGATCATCCGCCACGAGGAGAAGCTCGCCTATCTCAAGACGCGATGGACGGTACTTTTTGCCTCCGAAGAAGATCAGTCGCACCACTTCGGCCACGCCGCCGTTCTTTTACATGCGATTCAGCGCGAAACGCAGCATCTCCGCTGGGTGAAAAAGACGCTCCGCTCTCTGCCGAACTCCGCCGAGTAATCCGCGGTAAAATCTGCCCGAAAATAACGCCCCGCCCGCGACGTTGGTGTGCTCCCCGTCAAGTAGACACAGAAAAAATATAATATTTCATCGCTGCTCATGGTTTCACGAG
>Ga0326511_10004881_pt1 | contig 10637 bp, 10 predicted proteins | sample 0_2496_0518_D_FD_203701 | JGI IMG/M metagenome (GOLD analysis project Ga0326511, IMG submission 203701) | Bovine rumen microbial communities from UC Davis, California, United States - 0_2496_0518 | ecosystem: Host-associated > Mammals > Digestive system > Stomach > Rumen | place: USA... | reverse complement strand
GTTTTGAATTCGCTCCCACATAGTGAAATCACAGCATGTGATATCTCAGAAAAAATGTTAGAAAAATACCCAAAAGAAACTAAGAAAAAAATAGTAAATTTGGAATGAGAATTTCCATTTAAAGACGATTCTTTTGACTTGGCTTTTTGCTTTTTCACTCTTGAACACATCGAAAATATAGAAAACTTTTTCAATGAAACGTACCGTATATTATCAAATTATGGTCAGATTTTTATTGGTCATTTTTTCCAAAGAAGAGAATTTGAACGAACTGCCAACCAAATGAAATTCAAAATCCAACAATATAAACGCTCAACCGAAGACATTGAAGAAATTATGAAAGAATGTTTTTTCAACGTAGATATCGTTCCAATGAGTGATAAATGAGTTCACACATGAGATTTGATTATTTGAAAAAAATAATAATTGTCATTCGAGCAAAGCGAAGAGTCTTAAGCGTTTAAAAAAACAGGAATTAAATCCTGTTTTTCATATTCTGACTTTTTAATTATTTCTTAATAATAGCTTCAATAGCTGCAAAAGAACCTTTATCTTTTTCATTGATAATAATATAAAGTTCATCTCCAGGAGTTCATTTGAAGAATGTTACAGCTGCTTGATTAAGGAAATAAACTGTCCCTTCATCTGTAACTGCTGTAAATTTATTATCATCTGTGCGAGAAAGAATAGCTCTAAGATGCTTTCTATCTGCTGGTTTAATAAGTTTATAGATAAACTTTCCATCAGGCATAACCTTGAGTTTAAGTGTATCTCCAGGAATAAGTTTTGTCTTTGAAGAATAGTTCATTGGAACGGGATATTTCTTCTGGTCTGCACCAATCATGAAGTAACCATCGAAAAGTCCTTCAATTACTTCTACTCATTCTTCAGAATATGTAGTAAGTTCTGCATTCCCAATTGTATCATCTCATTCAACTGACGATAATGATTTAATATCCATTGGATCAAAATTAACTAACTGATCAAGAATTACCTTCATCTTTTTGAGTTCTACTTCAACATTTGCAATTTCATTACGAAGAAAATTAATCATTTGTTGATGTTTTTTCATTACCTCAGGATCAATTGATTCTGACTTTTTCAATGTTGGCTTCACAGCCTTTGCTTTACTAGATTCTGCCATTTTTGTTTTTATTTTTTATATAAAATCTCATATATATAGTATATACCTTTTTTTTAATATTGCAAATTTTTACCGAGAAAATTTACAATAAAAATCCGAACAAAATCCCTGAATAAAAATCCCCATTCACTAAAGAATGAAGATCAATATTTTTGGACTTAATTACATTGCCCCAGCGCGGAGTCGAACCGAGATTACAGTCTTCGCAGGACTGTGTCCTATCCATTGAACGACTGGGACATAACAACATCTGAGCAAATTAATTGTAACGAATCACCCCAAAAAAACAAGACAAAGTTTTAAAAAACTGAATTTTAACTTGATTTTTCCTTGATTAAAACTAATCTTCAGCAAACAATATTTTATATCAATATTCTTTCAAAATGGCAGAAGAAATTCAAACTCAAAACGAGCAAAAAAATACAGTTGCTCTAGTTGGAATGATTTGTAGCATTATCTGACTAATCCTACTATTCACTATAATTGGAAGTGTGTTCTGATTTTTTCTTTTATTCTTATGATTTATCTTAGGAATCATCGGATTATTTTATAAACCTAGAGGTAAAGCTCGAGTTGCTATATGTATTCCTTTTGTAGTATTCATCTCAATATTCTCTATATTTGCATATGTTTGGTCATCTATAAAAACTCCTGCTATGGAATTTGTAAATCGAGTAAAAATAGAATTTGAAAATGTAGATGAAGAAACTTTCGACGAAGATAGATTCAATGAAATCGTTAACGAAGAATTTAATAACATGTTCTCATCTATTAATGAAGAAGAATTAAAAGCTGTATTAGAAGCTAGTACATGATCCAATATCTTAGAGAAATGATCTTACCGATTCTTCGGTATGTTACAAGAAGGTATGAAAATTTCACTAGAAAAATACAACGATGGTTATTTACCAGAAATTAAGGATGAAAACAATATCGTAGATATAAACATCGATATTGACGATGATAACGATAATGAAGAAGATAATAAAGATGAAACTATTGAAGAAAAAGAAATAACTATTGAAGAACCAAAAAAAGAGAATAAAGAAACATTCTCTCAGGCTGACAGAAACGATATTGAAGAATTCCTAAACATCCTTGAATAATAAGATTATCATACAAATCAAAAGACATTCCAACAAATACGGAGTGTCTTTTTTTTCTTTTCTTGATTTCTTTTTTGGAATTTATACAATTAAATTCAGATTTTAGTTATGTGCTTTTCTATGGCAAAAAAGAAGGGCGATGAAAAATTATTAGCATTACTCGATATAGTTATCGACAATTATATCAATAAATGAGAACCTGTAGGTTCAAAGTTTTTGAATTCTCTAGAAGAAATTGACGACGCTCCTTCTACACTCAGAAAGCACCTAAACCAGCTAGAAAAACAATGAATGGTTTATCAGCCATACAATTCTAGTGGAAGAATACCCACCGTGGATTGACTTAAATTATACATTGAGAATTATCTCCAACAAATGGATGATATGCAAAGTCTAGAAGTAGATAATGCCAGAGAAAATATGAAAGAAATGGTAGAAATGCTGTGAAGTTTAGTTGATGGAGTAATAATCTGATTTCTCAGAAATGATGAATATTATTATTTGTGAGTAAATAATCTTCTCAAAGAAACTGATAAAGATCACTTAGATGAAACTAAATCAATTATCTCATTCATTGAAGAAAAAAGAATCGTAAAACATATTGACTGAAAAATCCTGAAAAAAAATCAAATTTACTATACCTTTATGGAAGACGACAATACAACAATTTCGGCAGTATATACCAAAGTTATTCTGGAGTGATATGATTGTATTTTAGCTGTGGTTTGACCACTCAGAGTAAACTATAAAAAGAATGTAGCAATATTATCCCAAGTTTTACAAAAACTAGATCAATAAAAACAAATCTGAATAAAAAATACGAAACGTTTATTTAATATTAGTGAGTAAATATGGTAAAAGAAGCAAACATTCAGGATTATAAAGAACTTTCAGAAAGTCAAATTTTTGATAAAGCTAGAGAAGAGTTGAACCCAATCCAAGAAAACTTAATTGAAAAAAAAATAACAATTGACGAAGCAAAAAGTGAACTCAAAAAAATTAATGAATGGATTCAATGAACTAAATTAGAAAAGAAAGATAAAAAAGAAATCTGAAAGGCTTTCGAAAAATTAATGAAACTTGAAAAAAATATAGATGAGATTACGCTCAAAAATGAGGTTGATGAAATAGTAAATCTACTAAAAATTATAACTAAGAGAGATTTAGCTAACCTAAAAAAAAATATAAAAAATAAGAAGATAGAAACTCGTTCTCCTGATGTACAAGACTGAATTGAAAAATCTTCAAAAAATTTAGATTTAACAATTAATGACGCTTCAGAAGATAGCAATCCTATTGCTAAATGGGCAGGTAGAGCCATGAAACGACTAAACTCATAAAAAACAAAATTTTATTCTATACTCTTTCCAAATGAAAGAAATCGTACAAAGTGCAGGTTGAATTGTTTACTATTTAGACAAAGATTGAGAACCTAGATATTTAATAATCAAACGCCATGCTTTATCTGGAAAAATAGAGCGAGTTGCTCCAAAATGAAAAATTCAGATTTGAGAAGACGAAAAAAAAGCTGCAATTAGAGAAATTTGGGAAGAAACCTGATTAAAAAAAGAAAATTTAATCGTAAAACAATTACTCTGAACCACATCTCTTAGAAGTAGCGAAACCAAATTATGACATTTAGACAAAGATGTAACATATTTTTTGATGAAATTTACATGAGATCCTGATTCTGTAAAATTAATTGAATGAGAATGATACATTTGAGTTTATAAACGAGCAACTATTGAGGAAGCTTTGTGACTAATGTATTATGCCGATATACGTGAATTAGTTAGAAAAAGTTATTTTCTTATCAGAGAAGAAAAGAAAAATCAATGAGTAAAAGCTAATTTTTTCGATAAATTATAAAATTTTTCATTAATAATCATAACGTTCAAAAAATAATCAAAAAATACAAAATATTGTCAAGTTCGATTTGACTTTTAAATGTATTTTAATACAAGTATTTTGTAGGTTTTTATAATGCATAAAAAATGGATATCGTAAAAGGATTTTCAAAATACATTATTATAATCATTATCGGTGTTCTTCTAGCATTTTTTGTTGCACGAATTCAATACGATACTACAGATTTATCAGCAAGTGTTTTATCGCTTACTGAACAAGATTTTTTTGAATCTACAAAATGGGATGCTTGATACAAAAAAGAAAATCAGATCTTTGAGGTATTTTTAGCTGAACAAGCCAGAAATGAGTGAAATTTAACTATCTCTATTCTTTATTCCCCAGAAAACGTAGAACGACTTACCGACCAAATAAATACAAATTATTCCGTGAATATTGCCGAGCAGAACGAATGAAATTTGATTTTGAACGTTGATTGATACGCAAACGGAGATTTTGCAGAATGAATATTCGAATTACCATATAGCTGAGACTCTAAAGACATTACACTTGAATATATTAGATCTGAAAATTTAAATTTTGCCATTTGAAATTTAGATAATATAGAAAATAACCAAACCCATTAATTTTATTTCACCATTCATAAAATGAAAAAATTTGTACTTGGAATTTTAGCATCTATATGACTAGGATTTTGAACAATTTTTGCTCAAAATATTTTACCAGACAGTGCTGAGATATCAGTAAAGGATCCTGTAATTATGTGAGAAGCTACAAATCTCAAAATTACAATATTAAAAAATGATTCAGTAATGACAACATACAACGGAACTATACGAATAACAGTTACTGAAGAAGATTGAACAAAACTTAAAGATAATGAATATACTGTACCAAGTCGTTGACGATATACATTCTTATGATCAGATTTATGATCCAAAGAATTTCAAAGATGACTAGAAATCAAAAAAGAATGAAAATTCTATATTGAAGTACAAGATTTAAACGATAATGAAGATAAAGTTCTCTGAAGACAATTGATAAATGTAGTAAGAAAAGCTTCAACTGAAGATGTTGCCCCAATTGAAGTCCTCAATCCTATCTCAAATGCTAACATAATTTGAGAAAAACTTGATGTAATATGAAAATGCCCAGACGTTCCAAATTCTGAAGCCACAATATATATCGATGAAAAACCTGTATGAACTGCTAGAGTTCAAGCAGATTGATCAATAAACCAAGCCATCTGAGGCGTAACCGAATGACAACATGTTTTATTGATAGAGATTCCTGATTTAAATTGAAATATCATGTGAAGATCCGATAAAATATCTTTTAGAATGTCTCCTAGTGGAGAATGATGAATTAAAAGCGTATTAGTGGAACCTGAAAAATGATTAATGGTATGAGATATGCCTGATGTTATAATATACACTGATGATGTCATTGAATCAGTTAAAATAAGATTATCTGATAGACCAGATAACGATGCTATAGTTACAGAAAAAGTTTGAATTTGAGAATTTAGTCAAAAAATATTTTTGATTACTTGATGAGTAGTTAATTTATCATTCGATACATCTGCAGCAAACAATACAGTAAATCAATCCTATGATAATTATAAATCAATCAATGTATCAAATATCCCTGTAGTTACATGAATCATAGCAAAAACAAATTCAAGAGAACAAACTGCCGACATATCTTGGGATGTTATAGATGATTCCGTAGTCGTATGATATCAAGTTAAACGATGGATTGACTGAACAAATCAATCATGAGATGCTCGAACCGAAAAAAAAGCATATAATTTTAAGGATGTACCATACGATACAATAATAAAAGTTAACGTAACTCCATTTCGAGACAAAACTAATAGTAAACACTGAGCTGCATCAAAAACAATTCAATTCGTAATATCAAAGGTAAACGGTTGTTGAAACTGAATTTGTGATGAATGAGAAACTCCTGAGACTTGTCCAGAAGATTGTTGACCTGTATGTTGAAACTGAATTTGTGAAGAATGAGAGACTCCAGAGACTTGTCCAGAAGATTGTTCATGATGAAAACCTAAATCATCATGTGTAATACAAAATGTTCCAGTACGTACAACAAAAATCTGAGATAGTTATTATCTTATCTGGGACAAAGCTAAAGACGTTACAAAATATTTAGTATATAGTTCTTCTACACCTGACCCAAAAGATAGAACAAAAATATACGAAACTACAGATACAAGTTACGAATATCCTTTCGATTACAACGCAAAAGAAGATGTATACATGTATTTCCGAGTTATATGAATATGCGAATGAGAAGAATATGACTTAACATGAGCTACGAAAGTAAAAGTATGACCTACAGAAAATTTCTTTCTATTACTATGTTTAACTCTCCTAATTTACGCTTGAATAAAATTATTTAGACAAACTGAAGAATAAATTTGAACCTAAAATAATTTAAACAAATCAAAATTTAACACATCATAAATAAAATATGAAATCTTTTCCTAAAAAGTACTCTCCGAAAGATTTACACAATCGGTCAAATAATTATAAAGAAAATCTCAAAAAGGCACCAAACACCATATTCTCACCAAACATATTACCAAGCTCAGAAAAACTATGTTATCAAGATTTCTTCCAAATATATCTAAAGGATTTTTTCAATCATAGATCATCAATCAAAGATACAGAAAATTTTTACGAACAACTTTTCATAATTTCCTGAAATCATATTCAGAATATTCAATCAAATTTTGATTTTTTTGATAAAAAAAATCAAACACTACTACAAATATGAGTAACTAAACTAAAAAAACGCATAATATCAACCACTAAAAAAAATCTCGTTGCTAATAATAAAATTTTAGAAAATTACACATCTAGTAAGCATAAAATATATATGCCAGATTCTGATTTATATATTTATATATTGGAACAATTTCACTCATTACGAAATAAATGAAAAATTAAAAAAGAAACCAAAATAGGATACCGGTCTTTTAATTTACAAACTTCTATTCCTTTAGAAAACATAACTCGAAAAGAAGAAAAAATTCCATATTACATACTAAAGTATTTTGTATGAGCAAAATGTGAAGCATTGCCAGTATATGTAGAAGATATAGATTCATGCTGTGGAGATGTTGCGCTATTAGTACACCCCAAAGACAAAAGATACAATAAACACATTTGAAAAAATGCAATTATTCCTTTATGTAATCGCCAAATACCGATTATTTGAGATGAACATGTAAATATCGCTTTAAATAATTGAATAAAAAGAGTTTGTCCGTGTGCAGACGAAGAAAGTATAGAATTAGCAAAAAAATTCTGATTACCTACAGACATATATGTTTATGACAAAGAATGATCATACACAGAATATATACACGAAAAAGCATTTGTATGAAAATATAGAGATAAATACTACAATAATATTGTGTGATTTATAGAAGATATATGAAACCTCTCAAATAAGTGAGAAAAAATAGCAAAAGTACCTTACTTAAACGGCACAAATGAACGTCTGATTCCATACAAAATGGATGAAATTATAATCAATGTAAAAGAAGAAAAAGAAAAAATCATAGAAAATATTTTCAATAAAAATCTGAATTTTTCTTTCCTAAAATTTGATAATCAAGAAATAAATAACGAATATATACCATCACAATCAAATGAATTTGAAGATTTAAACAACGATAATTATTTAGAGGAAAGAGCAAACCAAAATAGGCAAAAAATCACAGATGAAATAAATCAATACATACCAAACCAAATAATTTGTAATTCACAAATTCCATATTTACGAAAACTACCATTAATAAAAGATTCTAATTGAGAATTAACATTTTTTGATATAGAAAAAGATTTTTCATCTCGAAAATGAAATAATCTTCAAAAATGTTTTGATTTTATACTATTATCTCTCGTTCGCTCTTGAACGATTTGAATAAAAAATTTCTGAAACAAAGATAATAACCAAAAACTATGTGAATACGACAAGTTTACACCAATAATCTCTGAAAACGAAAAGAAAATAGAATATTTAGTCCAATATTTATCAAAAATAACAAAAGAAAAATCTGAATATAGCGATTTTTTAGCAATTATTGAAAATCTTACAGACGAAAACAACTCAACAAAAAAAGAATTATTAAAGTTAGTTGAAAATTCACAATTTTTAAAACACGAATGAAATCGATTATTAGTAAATATAAATTGAATAATAAATGATTCAATTGATTGAGATTTTATACAATCGTTTATCCCTTGCTACTTAGACAGTAAAGGAATAAATATAAACAATCAGATAATACTCAAAAAAGACGAAAGAAATAAAATATTTAAAGAATTACTAATCCAAGAATTACTACTATGACATACTATATCTTCTAGTTTTCTAGAATACTCATACGATGAAAAAAAAGAATTTCTATGAGATAAACAACTAACAAAATTACAAATAAAACAAGCTCAACGAGACTTATTTTCGTTATATTGAGAAAATCCAATCAGATTATGTTTTCTAATAAATAAAACTTTTGATCAAAAAGAAATTTTGCTAAATAATATCTTTCTAAAACAAATCTGGAATGCTACCAGACTATGTATACAGAAAGACTTTTTACCACAAAACATCGAAGAATCTCTAAATACCCCTACTAAAGAATTTGATGATTTTGATGTTTCAGTATTAGAAAAACTAAATAACCTATACTATGACCGAAATAACATTGATACATACGAAAAGTACATAAAGTTCTTCAAAAATTTTAAAGAATCCATCCAAAATTCATTCTTTTCACGATATTTAGAAATACAAAAAGTGAATCCAACCAAAGATGTCCAATTTGTATGTTCATACTTTTTCAACTTTCTATTAACCATCCTATACCCTCTTGTACCAGAATTTGTTGAGGCTTTATTATATGTGTCTGAGAAAGATTTCCTAAAACCCATAAAACCAATCGAACTAAACAAAAATATGAACTACAATATGAACATATTATACAATGCGTTCATAAAAATCAAAGAAATGAGAATAGAATACAATATAAAACAACATGAATATTGTAAAATTTTCATAAAATCTACGCCTACAATCTGAGACATTTTCATTGAAAATGAACAAATTTTTAAAAATTATTTCCATATATCAGAGATTAGCTACATAAGATTACATGAAGCAAACCCTCTATGATATGAAATATTTTCAGATGATATTATAACTTTGTGAATTCAAAGCGAAAATTCCCAAAAAGTAATCGAAAAAGATTCTTTAGAAAATATCGAAAAAGAAATAAAAAACCTAGACGACAAATTAAATTTACTAAGACAACGTATACAGATGTTACCTGAATGAGAACAACGCAAAAAAGCAGAAGAAGAATACGCAAAAACTAAAGAGGAAATAGAAAATCTAACTATAAAATATAGTTTACTAAGTAAATAAAACTCTCAAAATACATTTGAATTATTCAGATATTTATCTATATAAAAAGTGTTTTTATATTTCATTATATACTGATGCGAGCAGAATTTATGGATTTTATTGCAACTTATAATGTAATCTGAGTTGCTATCTGACTTTTAATTGCAACTAAAGTTGGAGAATTAACTAAATCTTTCATTGAAGATTTTATTACTCCACTTATTTTTGCTCCAATTTTAAAGAAATTAAAGATTGATAAATTGGAAAATCTTTCATGGAAATGAGTTCTTTATGGAAAATTACTTGCTAGAGCTATTGATTTTATAGTAGTAGCATTGGTAGTATTCTTCGTTATAAAAGGATTAGGAGTAGAAGCAAAATAGTTATTTAAAATATATTTTTGAGATAAAATATGTCTACAGAACATATTCGTAATTTTTGTATAATAGCACATATTGATCATGGAAAATCTACTCTAGCAGATAGAATGCTAGAAATTACGTGAACAGTGAGAAAACTAGAACATAGTCAGGTTTTGGACAGAATGGACATTGAGCAGGAAAGATGAATCACTATCAAACTTACTCCTGCTAGAATGCAGTGGAAATGATATGAATTAAATCTGATAGATACTCCAGGTCATGTAGATTTTCAATATGAAGTTTCTCGTTCACTTGCTGCAGTAGAGTGAGCAATTTTATTAGTGGATTCAAGTCAGTGAATTCAGGCTCAGACTTTATCAACACTTTATCAGGCAATTGATCAGTGATTGGAGATTATTCCAGTTTTAAATAAAATTGACCTTCCAGCTGCAAATCCTGCTAGAGTAGCAGCAGAAATTGAACATGTAATCTGAATTCCAGCTGATGAAATTATATGTGTTTCATGAAAAACTGGTCAAAATGTGGATAAAGTACTCGATGCTATTATAGAAAAAATTGATAGTCCAACTGTCCATAAAGAGAAAAATCCAAAGAAATTTTTTATTCAAAAAGAAGAAAAGACAGAATAAATAATTTATATTATTAAAATAAAAAATGCCAGAATCTATAACAAATATTACAAATACAGTAGTTTATTGA
>Ga0326511_10004880_pt1 | contig 10640 bp, 11 predicted proteins | sample 0_2496_0518_D_FD_203701 | JGI IMG/M metagenome (GOLD analysis project Ga0326511, IMG submission 203701) | Bovine rumen microbial communities from UC Davis, California, United States - 0_2496_0518 | ecosystem: Host-associated > Mammals > Digestive system > Stomach > Rumen | place: USA... | reverse complement strand
AAGGAAACTGTGGGAAAAGGCTATGAAATGCCTCATCATATCCATTTTCCTCCAGGATTCAAGCTTGCAAGAAAATTTTCCCGATATTCCTTCTGATTCTTTTGCCAACGTTTCTTGAACACATACGCTTTTCTGAAACAGCTTGACAAATTCTTTCCCTCATGATAAAATAGAAGTATAAGAAGATAAAGGCAGGGAAAAATAATGAAGAAGAAAAAACAACTAACACCAGAGCAACAGCTTCAGGAAAGTTTAACTCAACTGAGAAATTATCGTCCTTTGGATGATGACTTTATGCGTGAACTGTTCCGGAACAATTTAGCGTTAGCAGAATTGGTTCTTAGAATTATCACAGGCATCAAAGACCTGACTCTTATTCAGCAGGAAACACAGTACGATTTAAAACGTCTGGTAGGTGCGAAATCTATCTGTCTGGATGTTTTCGGAAAAGACAGTCAGCAAAAATTATATGATTTGGAAATTCAGAGAGCCGATGCAGGTGCAGTTCCTGAACGTGCAAGATACCATTCCAGTGCAATGGACATTGAATTTTTATCAGAAGGACAGAAATTCAGTGAACTGCCAACTACATATACAATTTTTATTACAGAGAATGATATATATGGTGCTGGAAAACCAATTTATCATGTCAGCCGAATGGTTACAGACTTTCAGAGCAGACCTTTCTTTGACAGGTCATATATTCTGTATGTGAATGGTGCTTATGTTGGTAATGATGACATCGGCAAGCTGATGCACGACTTCCGCTGTACTAATGCAGATGACATGAATTTTGAACTGATGGCAAGGGCAACAAGATATTATAAGGAAACACCTGAAGGAGTGAGTTACATGTGCAAGGTTATGGAAGAAAGAATCAAAGAAAACGTTGAGATTGCTTATATTGAAATGGCTTTGAGAATGTTAGCCAAAGGCACTTACCCATTAGAAGAGATTGCAGATCTGACAAAACTTCCTCTTGAAACCATTCAACAGCTCGCTGATGAACAGAACAGCAATAACTGAATAGAAGAATAACGAACCTCTGGAACGGCAATACGTTCCAGAGGCTCTTTTTTTGATTATAAACCAAACGCTTTTACTTTCCGACTGCTTTGATTCCTTCAATACTGTTTCCTTTAAGTTTATCATATTTCATAATATGTGTCAATGCTGATTTATCATTTATTTGAAACAGGTATGAGAGGGGATTCAGAAGTCTGTCAAGGGTACGCTTGTCAGACAACACCCAAAACGACATGCCACAATCACTCTGAAAAATTCCGTGAAGTTCCGTGAAGTTGTAGGAGTATCTTCACTATCTTCACTATCTTCACGGATTTACAAAAAGTATAGAAATATCGCCAAAAAAGACCGTGAAGATAAAAAAATTTGAACTTCACTATTTTCACTATTTAGAGTAATATTTTACTTAGTGTAATGTCTGAATTTCGATGAAAAAGTGAAGATAACCGTGAAGATAAAATAAACTTCACGGAAAAAAATACCTATATTTAGCCATTTGTGAAGATAGTGAAGATAGTGAAGATAATACTTCAAAACGTACCATAAAGTGAAGATAGTGAAGATAGTGAAGATAGTGAAGATGATTTAACTTCACTATTAACTTCACTATTAACTTCACGGATACAAAAAAGCCGTTGAAAAATTTCCAACGACTTTAGAATTTCATTATTTCGGCAGAGCATCTGCCATTAAATGACCGTCAGTCATACAACAAATCACAAATCCTGTATAGGCTGTTTCCGGCTTTTTTCCTTCGGGTAAATCATCTCTGATTCTTTGACCGATTCTTTCAAGTGTGATTCCGCTTTTTCTTAAATCTGAGATTAAGGAATTCATAAATTTGGTTGGCTTGGAAGGTAAGAAGTCAATACCATATTCATCCGTAATCAGTTTTCTGAATCTGCCATAGGTGACATTTATCTTCTTTCCAAATACAGCGAGGTCTTTGATAATGTCAATTGCGGCTTGCCGGTTCATTTTTTCATCATATTTATCATCTGCAATATCTTTCAGTTTCTTTCCGTTACGAGCAGCATCTTCAAGGTCTTCTTTGGTAAGTTCACAAAAGCCGTTCCATTCAAACTTTCCAGCTTTTCCTTTCCCCTGATTGATAATCTTATAGCAGACAGATTTTCCTAATGCCTCATAGTTGCATTTGGTGTGAATCATAACACGGCTTTCTGCATCATCAAATGTTCTGACAGCAAGTGCAGAACGTGCGCCATTGACAAGGTCTGCACTTCCGGCAACAGCATCATTGGCGTTGTCTGCCTGTGCTTTTTTGTTGACATGGGCGACAATCAGAAAGGCACAATCCATTTCTTTCGCAATTACGGTTAATTCAGCAGTGATTGCACGAACGCTGTTTGCCCGGTTCATATCTGTATCTTTTCCGACATATGCCGCCCACGGGTCAATGATAACAAGTTTTGCCTGATAGTCACGGATTGCATTTTTTAGGGCATTAATGCGTTTTTTATCGTGTGCATCACAAGGAAGTTCAAACTGCTGATATTTTTCAAGTGCTTCCTGTTCTTTGGGTGGTGCAATGGTGAAACATCTGTCGATGTCAGCTCCTGCGGCAACCAAACGCTGATGAAGAACATTCTCGTCATCTTCTGCGGAAATAATCAGCACATTTTGTCTAAGAATTGTAGATTGTGGTTCATAGGGATTCGGCAAAGTCCGTCCTGCTGTAATATCAGCGGCAATGCCACAAGTCAGAAAGCTCTTTCCAGTTCCTCCGGCGGCGAACATGATAGTGATTTCACCAATCGGGATATATGGATACCAGATAAATTTGATTGGAGTAGGCTGAACATCTGAAAGCCGTTCCACAGTATATTCAAGTTCCGGTGGTTCGCTTGTGGCTTGTTGTTCTGGTTCAGGCACATAGGGACTTGCTTTCTGAATGGCGGCTGTCAAACGGTTAATTGTTTCATCATCACCAAGTTTTTCTGCAATGTCGCTGATGTCTCCTTTTTCAGGGCAGTCGCTCCAGATTGCTGTTGCCGGAATTACTTTGACTGATTTGGCAATACTGAGAACATTTCCTGCAACTTTATCTCCGTACTTTCTGCCGGGTTCATCATTATCAGTCAGAATGATAATGTCACGCCCCTGTAAATCCTGACTGTACAGCGGAATCCATTGGGAGAATCCTGCTCCGTTGGGAATTGTGGTTGCAATACCCTCGAACCTTGCAATTGTTTCAGCATCTTTTTCGCCTTCTGTGATATATACAGGCTCGTCCGGATTGTTGTGCAGTATATCCGCATTGTAGAGAGGAGCTTTCTGACCATTCAGACCATTGATATAGTCTCTTGTTTTTGGGTCAAACAAAGACCAGTATGGCTCTTTAGTTCCATCTGAGTAGCTGACTATGGTTTTCTTTCCAAAGATACTGCCGTCTGCATTTTTATAGATGTGTTTACGCTCTCCTGTTTTGGTGCGGTTCTTCTTTGCTTTTGGTATTTTCTGCTGTCCTGAAGATGCCGGACTGTACATTTTTCCTAATGCTCTGATAGCAACAGCAACATTTTCTTTAGTGTCTGACATATTGTTTGCAGCGAGATATAAACCTATGATATTTCCGTCAAATCCGCATGAATGGCAATGGCATTTCAGACCGTCATCATATAAATTGAATGCTGGTGTGCCGTTTTCCCTCTTTCCGCTGTTGCAGAGGGGACAGTTGTATTTCTGAGACTTCCGCTTTTCTGTGATGTCATTCACATACTCTGGAAGATGTCGGTACAGTTCCGACAGGTCGTATGCTTCATAATTCATAAGTGAAAAAATCTCCTTTATCTCTTGATTTTTCGGAGAGAATATGTTATAATGAGTGTAAAAGTAAATAACAAATTTCTCCGCAATCCGTCTGGTGTTGGCTGCACCGGGCGGATTTTTCTGCTTATTGGTGGCTCAGTTCTATTCCAATAGCAGTAAGTACTTCACCTATAGTAGTTAATGCAATGTATCTGTCGTCTGGGGTCAAACTTGTTTTATGTGCATCTGCGAGAGCATTAACAATCTTTACAACGGCTTCTTTGCCTTGTGGTGACAATGCCCGATATTTAGCGTTCAGTCTTGTTTCATCGTCTGTTGTTCCCCGACCAAGTAAATAGTCCGTTGTTACACCATAGAAATTGGCGAGTTTATAAAGAGCTTCTGCGCTGATTTCTCTTTCACCATACTCATAGTTCTGATATGTTCGGATAGGTATACCTGCACCATCACTCACAGCACGAATGGTGAGTTTTCTTTCTTTTCTGATATTTTTTAATTGTTCTGAATTGTTCAGCATAAAATCACCTCCTATTTTTCATTGTAGCACAAACGAGTGAAAATGTCAAGAGCGAAATTAGATGTATTACTCGATTATACATAATGAACAATAAATGATATGAAAAATTGTGCATTATTTTTTCTAAAATCTTCTTGACAATATGCATAAATGAGATTATAATATAAAATATAAAGTGCAAAAATGAGTGACTAAATGAGTGCAAAAAAGAAAGAGAGGTGCTTGATATGAACGAGAATGAAGCTAAAAAAGACGAATTACAGGATATTTCAAGATATTCTGAATTATCAGATGATGATAAAAAAGTTCTGGAATCTGCTATGAATATCATCACAGCGTATGAAACATGCACAAAAGACGAATAAAATCATATGAAGGAAAGGCTTTCTACTGGGGTTTTGAGCCTATCAAGCCCCACACCAGCCAACAAGGGCGCAGAACACCGTACACAAGGAGAGCAGCCCACGGCAACAAAGAAAAGCCCTGGCATGACGAGCCGGAACTGTAGATTTGACTGAAAGAAGGTGAAATGATTGAAACTGAAAGAACTTATGAAAGCCATGCCATCAACACAGCAGTTTACTCTCACAGATGTGACAACAGAAAAATCTATTGGGGGAAATGTTTGGCAGTTCTTTAATGCTTTTTTTGTCGAGGCAATAGGCAATCTTCCCGAAAGCGAAGTCATCAGTCTGACTCCTGTGGAGAACAGCATGAAAATTTTTGTCAGGACTGACGGCGAAATTGCTGAAAGTGCAGAGGATAAGGAAGAATTTGTTCAGGAGTTTGGAAAGCTGCTGCATGTCTATGCAGGCAGAACCAATGTCCGGAACATGAAATATGTGCAGGAAGGCTATGACGAATTTGTACTTATCACATTTGAGAACGGCGAACAGAAGAAAAAGTTCATTACTAGGGATAGCTGTCTTGCCATTCTGAATGATGTATACAAGATGTTGTGCTGAACTTTCAACAGATTTTCAACATACTGTGGAATCGAAAATTGTGTATGATAAAGGGTAGGCTGCGGAAAAGTAGCACATCTAGGATGAGTCCGGTGAAATCGTACTCATCAGAAAAAATCAGTCCTGTTTTGAGACTGACATGGAAAGTAAAAATCCCCTCACACAGGGGAAACTGTGGAAGGGGATTACTTGACGATTCGTCAATATGGATTACTATTATTTTATCATAAAAAGGAGGATTTGTCAATATGGATTTAGACAAATATTTTACTGCTGACGGTCTAAAAGGCAGAATTCAGCAGGCAATCGCGAAGGAAACTGCCGATACGCTGAAAAAGTTCTGTCGTCAGGAGTCTGAATTTGCTCAAGCTGTTCAGCAGTCCGGCAAGAGTTTTCAGGACTGTCTTGATTACGTCGCAAAGGGTGCAGGTTCGAGCTTATCCGATTTTAAGGCATATTCCAAGGCCGTGGAATTCTATTTTCCTGGTGCGAAGATTCAGTTCCAGATGAAGATTGATTTAACCGGAGATGCTGCCGGAACTGTTCCAGAACGAAAAGCCAAAACACTGACTGCCAGCTTTGATGCTCTGGCTGATTGGTGAGGTGCTATCATGAAGAAAATCAGAAAAGAAGAACTGCTCCGACAGTTTCCGGCTCTGCCTAATAGATTTTCGGAAGAAATGCACGGCAGAAAGGCTGAAAATTTCGCAGTTATGCTGACATACGGCCGTGAACTGTTCGTCAGATGCTATCACCGCTATTCTTCCGGAAAAATAGAAGAACGTCAGCGTTATGTGTTCGCCAATGACGGGTCTGTCCGCTACGGCTCAGATGACGGAAAACACTGGAATATTCGCAAAGATTTCCGTGAACCTGTGTTCTGCAAGTCCTGCTATGATTTTGATAACAGCTATCATCTGCTGAACCGGAACGCCTTTAAAAATTCCTGTATGAAGTATTCTGGTCTGGAATATTATCACGGTTCACTTGTTATGGATTATCTGCATCTGTACTGCAAGCACAGAAATCTCGAATATTTGATGAAAACAGGCTATGACTGTGTTCTGCTGGAGTCCTGCAATGGGTTCTGGGGCGGACAGAAATCCCTTTCCCTGATGACAGGAATCGACTGGGAATCCAACAATATGCTGAAAATGCTTGGTCTGAATCGGACAGAATTCAAAGTTTTGCAGGGACATGAAGAACTTTATCCGCTCTATCTTCGTTGGAAAGAAATTTTTCCGGATTGCACGCCGGAAGAGCTGCTTGCACTTGCCGGAACATTCGGATACAGTCAGTATGAAATGCAGAAATTCTGTGAAATCACAGAAACGAAGCCGCCTCGACTTGCGTTATATCTTTCCGGTCAGAATATCTGCCTTTATGATTATCGGGACTATCTGGAACAGTGTCGGAAACTGGATTATAATCTGCATGATACAGCGATTTCTATGCCGCATCATTTTATAGCAATGCATACCAGACTGACAGAAATTATCCAGTATAAGGCGGACAAAGTACATGAGCAGCACTTAAAGGAACGTATTTCTGAACGGAAGATACTGGAGTTTCAGTCGGGAAAATTGCTGATTTGTCAGCCCAAGAGCCTGAATGAAATCATTGACGAAGGTCGAAGGCTATGCCATTGTGTCGGAGGATATGCCCGCCGTCATGCAGAAGGGATTCTTCATATTTTGTTTCTCCGGAGAATTTCAAACCCAGAGACACCATATTACACAATGGAAGTCAGCACAAAAGGAAAGATTGTCCAATGCAGAGGCTACAAAAATAACGCTATCCAGACAGGCGGAACACCAAAACCGCCTGAAATTGAAGAATTTGAAGTGAAATATCAGAAATATCTTGATTCGCTCTATAAGGAAAGAGAGTGGTCACATGAATGAAAATGCTGTTGTAACCGTCCCTGATTTTCCTGAACCTGTTCCGGATACAAGGCAGGAGATAGCAGTCATGTCTGTCGAATACAGTCAGGCAGTACAGGCTGATGACCTTGTCAATAACGGTTTGAAACTTGCTCAAATCGGTATCACACAGATGTGTGCAGGCGTGAAGATGATGCATGACGGTAAACTATATAAGCAGTTCGGTTTCCAAAATTTTGAAGAGTATTGCAAAAGCAAGGGTTTCTCATTAACACGTGGCAATAAACTTATTAAAATTGCTAATATGTTAGAACAGGAAAAAAATGTGTCCCCGGGAACACATTTTGAAAAGTTTGGTTTCTCTGTTCTGAATCTTCTTGCACCTCTTGAACCGGAACAGCGTCATGAAATCGCACAGAATGTTGACCTCGAAAATGTCAGCAAGCGTGATTTGGAAAAAGAAATCAAGACCATAAAGGCACAGCATCAAGCCGACATTGAAGTAATCCATAAACAGCACGAAGCAGAGCTTGACCGTCAGAAAGCCGGATATGAAGCCAATCTCAAAGAACAGCGTGAAATGCTCGAACAGGCACAGAGTACAGCAGAGAACTATAAACAGCACATGAGGGCGGCAAAGGAAAAGTCTGAAACTCTGACAGAACATATCGCAGAATTGGAACAGCAGATACAAGAGCTGGAAAATGCTCCAAAAGATGTCAATGTTGCTGTTCCAGTCGAGGTAACGGAAAAGATTCAGGAACTTACCAGTACTAAAGATGAACTGGAACAGCAGAAAGTTTCTCTTGAGGCTGAATTGCAGGAAACAAGAAAGAGGGAACAGGAAGCAAGAGAGGAAATTGACAGAATCATTGAAGATAGTGCAGAAACAGCAGAAGAACTGGAAAAACTGCAATCTGAAGTAGAAGAACTGAAAAGCAGATCTGCTCTGAAAGCTGTTCCCGATGCCAAAGAAATGTTCCGTCCGTATTTTCAGACATTTACGCACAGTCTCGGTGCAATGATGGAGTTCATCAGTAATCAGACGAACAGTCCGGATTTTGACTTCATGCTGAAAAAGGTGGAAGATGCCCGGAATTTGATTGATGAGCAGCTCAAAAATATAGAAGGTGAAAACGATGTCGAGTAAACAGCTTTATGAATGGTACAAAGCACACCATATCTGTGCAAAGTGTGGACAGCAGCAGGCACAGTCGGGATATATTTACTGTCTGGAATGTCGCATGAAAGCAAGGGAGCAAAATGAAAAGTACCGCCGTCAGCGCAGTCCAGAGCGAAATTCAGAGTTGAGAGCGTACTGAAAAAAATGGCGGACTGAAACGTACCAAAAAAGGAAAGAGGCGGGACTTTGTCCGAGATGCGGAAAGAGAAGACCGCCAGATGGAAAAGTTCAGTGCAGAATCTGTACTGCTAAAAAAAGAAAGATGAATGAGCGATATAGACGGCGAAAGGGACAGTTGCCGTCAGATATGCTGGATGGAATCACACGCTGTGCAAACTGCGGAAACAAGGGCATTGTTTCGGGAAAGAAGCTCTGTCAACGTTGCTATAGAAATAGCCTGAAAGCAATTAAAGCGGCACAAAAGCATAGCCCAAAGAATAATTACTTTGCATTGGAAAATGATGCTCGGTGGCGTAAACAGAAAATTATACGCAAAAAGTACGGCTACGAATGAGAACGGTATAAAGACAGCGTTTGGAGAGTGTTCCGAATGCTGTCAAAGCCGTTTTATAACAATTCACAAAATGTTCCTGAAATATACTATTTCAGGAGTATTTTGGAAGAAAATGGAAAAGAGGTGCTTGTCATGCTGACTTTTTCGCAGCTTGGAGTACTGTCCACACAAATGAATATCCTGTATGTTCAGGGAATGAATTCGGGCATGAAACCAGATGACCCGGTCGAACTGCCGAAAGACAGCACACTTCCGCTTTTTGTTCCGGCACTTCCGGACACGCCTACATTGGAAGAATATTCGAGGACTTTTCTAGAGTTTAAGAAAAACACTGTCCGAAACAGTTCTTATCAGTATTATGAACGCTGTTTCACTGGCATTCAGCAATTTTTCGGGGATATGCCACTGAGTGCTATCAATGGAAGAAAGGTGCAGGAGTATGTGAATACTATGCTCCGGAAGGGAATGAACTCAAAAGTGGCGAAATATCGTGTGGCACTTCTGAAAAGTCTGTTGAGGTGTGCAGAATCTGAAAATTTGATTCATATGCCTGTGATTCGTCCGGTCTACCCGAAACAGGGAAATGAAGAATACAGAATCCTGACCGAAGAAGAATACAGAAAATTGAGCGATTATCTTCTTTGCGAACATTCGCCATCATCACTGGCTTTGCTGATCGCACTGTATACAGGTATCAGAATAGGGGAGATGTGCGGACTGCGATGGGATGATTTTGACACGGCTACCAACAGTATCAGCATCCGGAGGGCTGTAAAAAGTTACTACATACAGAGAGAACGGCGTACTGTCTGCGAAATCGGAGAACCGAAAACACCGAAAAGCAGAAGACGGATATATGTTTCAAAAGCATTTGCTGATGTCCTGAAAGAACGGCAGGGGATGGGATACATCTGGACATGTTCTGAGAAGTTCATCAATCCCAGATCAGCGAGGGAATACCTCAACAGACGACTGAAAAAGTTGGATATTCAGCACATCAAGTTTCATGCTTTGAGACATGGATTTGCTACCAGAGCCATCAGTGCCGGAATTGACCCTAAAACAGTGGCTGAAATACTCGGACATGAACACTGTGACCTGACTTTGGATATTTACACATCCTGTACAGCACAAATGCAAATCGAGGCTATGAATAGAATGGAGATGAAAAAATGATGCAGAAAAGTGCTGAATATCGCCTGAAATCCTGCCCGTTCTGTGGCAGTCAGGCAAGAGCTATCCAGGCATGGGACGGAATGTATCGTGCTGAATGTTCTTCCTGCGGTATCGGAACTGAACATTATCCGACACAGCTTACTGCTATCCGGCGGTGGAATCAGAGAATTGTCACTAATAAGGCAGCATGGATTTCTGTAAAGGACAAACTACCAGAAACTGTGCAATTTTGCTTTGTAGCTTGCCATGAATGGGATATGTTTGAAGATGCCATGAGTAGTACGATTCATTTCAGAGTATTGCAATATCTTCCGGATGTAGGATGCTGGAATATTAAAACACCTGTTCAAGTGCTGGCATGGATGCCTATTCCTGAACTTCCGGAAGAATGAAAGGTGTGCTTTATGAAAGATGAAGAAGGCGAGGGAGTGTACGATGAAGGGCATATTCAAGCTGAATCCGGATTATCAGGAAATTCTGAGATTGGATAGTATGCTGAACATAGCAAAAATTCCGCATATCAGGCATAGAATGTTTGATGGCTGGAAGATAGCCTATATTGCTGATGGAAAAGTGATTTCTGATG
>Ga0326511_10004879_pt1 | contig 10640 bp, 8 predicted proteins | sample 0_2496_0518_D_FD_203701 | JGI IMG/M metagenome (GOLD analysis project Ga0326511, IMG submission 203701) | Bovine rumen microbial communities from UC Davis, California, United States - 0_2496_0518 | ecosystem: Host-associated > Mammals > Digestive system > Stomach > Rumen | place: USA: California... | reverse complement strand
TTGTGATTTCAATCGGAAATAACCCTATATTTGCACCTCATTTAAAATGAAATCACTTAATTAAACCGCAAACTATGGCTGAAGATTTTTTCCAAGGATATTGGGGCGCCGCGCTTGAGGTGCTCAAACAATACAACTGCCGCGTGTGGAGTCAGGCCGAGTGCCAGACCACGGGCGGACTTTTCAAAGGCACGATCCTGCCTCGCGCCGCCTTCCAAGACGACCAACACATCGTGATGAAGGTGAACACGGGCTACAACATCGGTGTCGATATCAGCACCATCACCAGCATGGTCGAGACCGACTACAAGAAAGCCAACTACCACATCCCGGAGAAGGAATTTCCTTACACCGAGGGACTTCCGCATGTGAAGCTTTTAGGCACGGGTGGCACCATCGCCTCGCGTTTGGACTACCGCACGGGTGCTGTGATTCCTGCCTTCTCGCCGGGTGAGTTGTATGGCGCCGTGCCAGAACTGGCCGACATCTGCAATCTCGACACCGAGAAGGTGTTCGCCGTGTTCTCCGAGAACATGTCGCCCAAGGAATACATCGCCTTGGCCAAAAAAATCGGTGAAGAAATCCAGAACGGCATCGACGGCATCGTGATTGGCCACGGTACGGATACTTTGGCTCACACCGCCGCCGCCTTGACTTTCATGTGCCAGAACCTACCGGTGCCAATCGTCTTGGTCGGCTCGCAGCGTTCTTCCGACCGTCCTTCTTCGGATGCCGCCTTGAACCTGATGCATGCCATGACTGCTGCCGGTCACGGCGACATTGCTGAGGTGATGGTCTGTATGTTTGGACCCACTTCGGATGAGTATGGCTTCTTGCACCGTGGAACGCGCGTCCGCAAGATGCACTCCTCATACCGTAGTACCTTCCGCACCATCGGCGACACGCCCGTCGCTACCGTTGACCGCAAACGTGGTGTGGTGCCGATCAAGGAAGTTTATAACCACCGCCGCACCGACCGCGACGTGAAGATCATCCCGACCTTCGACGACCGCGTGGCCATCCTCTACTACTATCCCGGCATGAAGCCCGATGTGCTTGACGCACTGGTAGATAACGGCTACAAGGGCATCGTTTGGGACGGCACAGGCTTGGGTCACGTCAACCGTGGTATGTTCGACGCCATCCAACGCGCCACCGACAAGGGCGTACACCAATACATGACCGTGCAGACCATCTGGGGCTACGCCCACATGTTCGTTTACGACACGGGCCGCGACTTGATGAACCGTGGCATCATTCCCGCACAGAACATGCTCGCCGAGACCGCCTACATTAAGCTCGGCTGGGCCTTGGGCCAGACGCACGACAGGGAAGAGGTGAAGAACATCATGCTCACCCCTGTGAACAGCGAAATCACGCCGAGAGAGCCTTATAACGGCTACTTGGTCTACCAAGGTGGCGTGCCCGAAGTGGAGGAGTTTGTGCGCAAAGTGCATAAATAAACCCATCCAATGGCAGAAATTAAGGAGGCAAGAATTTGCCTCCTTTTTTTGTTGTGAACCTCAATTAATTGTCATACCTTTGCACCGATTTAATAAATACGTATTTTTAACAATCAATTTATTCGAATAAGTTATGCAACCATCTCACATTGAACACATTGGAATTGCCGTCACGAGCTTGGACGAGTCCATTCCTTTCTTCGAAAAACTGCTTGGCACCAAGTGCTATGCCATTGAAGAAGTAGCCGACCAAAAGGTGAAGACCGCTTTTTTGCGCTGCGGTCAGACCAAAATCGAACTTTTGGAGCCGACCAGCCCCGAAAGCACCATCGCCGCTTTTATCGAGAAAAACAACGGCAAGGGCGGTATGCACCACATTGCTTTCGCCGTCGAGAACCTTGAAGGCCACCTCGAAGAGGCCAAAGAACTTGGCATCCGCCTCATCGACCAGGCTCCCCGCAAGGGTGCCGAAGGATTGAGCATCGCTTTCCTGCATCCCAAATCGACCTGCAGCGTTTTGACGGAACTTTGCGAGGATAAGAATAAGTGATTGGCTATTAGCTTTTAGCCATTGGCTATTAGCTTGCTTGTCAGTTGCTAACGGTTAACAGCTAATAGCTAACAGCCAACAAACACGCATCAAACAAGTAATAATCATAACACAATATAATCATGTTAATCGAACAGAAAATACAAGAATTGTTGGAGAAGCGCAACGAGGCCCGTCTCGGTGGCGGCCAAAAGCGCATCGACTCCCAACATGCGAAGGGCAAGATGACGGCCCGCGAACGCATCGCCATCCTGCTCGACGAAGGCAGTTTCGAAGAGACTGACATGTTCGTGACCCATCGCACCGTCGATTTCGGTCTCGACAAGCAACAGTTCCTCGGCGACGGCGTCGTCACTGGTCACGGCACCATCGACGGCCGCGTCGTTTACGTTTACGCCCAAGACTTCACCGTGTTTGGCGGTGCCTTGAGTGAGACCATGTCCCTCAAGATCTGCAAGGTGATGGACCAAGCCATGAAGGTTGGCGCTCCCGTCATCGGCATCTGCGACTCGGGCGGTGCCCGTATCCAAGAGGGTTCACGTTCCCTCGCCGGCTACGCTGAAATCTTCCAGCGCAACATCAACGCTTCGGGTGTCATCCCGCAGATTTCGGCCATCTTCGGCCCTTGCGCCGGCGGTGCCGTGTATTCCCCCGCCCTCACCGACTTCATCATTATGACCAATGCAGGCAGCTATATGTTCCTCACTGGCCCGAAAGTGGTGAAGACCGTTATCGGTGAAGATGTTTCGACCGACGACCTCGGCGGCGCACGCATCCACAGCCAGAAGTCGGGCGTGGCCCACTTCGCTGCCGAAAGCGAGGAGGAAGGTCTTTCCATCATCCGCAGACTCATCTCCTTCATCCCGCAGAACAACATGGAGAACGCTCCGTTAGTGGAGTGCAACGACCCCATCGACCGTATGGAGGATGCCTTGAACCAGATCATCCCTGACAACCCGAACAAGCCTTACAATGTCGGCGACATCATCAATGCCATCGTCGATAATGGCGACTTCCTCGAAATCCATAAGAACTACGCCAAGAACATCATCGTCGGCTTCGCCCGTTTCGATGGCATGTCGGTCGGTATCGTGGCCAACAACCCCGCCTTCTTCGCCGGCGTGCTGGACTGCGACGCTTCGCGCAAGGGCGCCCGTTTCGTCCGCTTCTGCGACGCTTTCAACATTCCGATCGTGACCTTGGTCGACGTTCCCGGCTTCCTGCCCGGCACGGGCCAAGAGTACAACGGTATCATCGTTCACGGTGCCAAGTTGCTGTATGCTTACGGCGAATCCACCGTGCCGAAGGTGACCGTTACCTTGCGTAAGTCCTACGGTGGTTCCCACCTTGTGATGGGCTGCAAGCAGCTGCGCAACGACGTCAACTACGCTTGGCCGACCGCCGAAATCGCCGTGATGGGTGCCAGCGGTGCCGTTGAGGTGCTTGATGGCAAGAAGATTTCCGAAATCGAGAATCCCGAAGAACGCGCCGAGTTCGTTGCCAAGAAGGTGGACGAATACACCAAGAAGTTCGCCAACCCGTACGAGGCTGCCAAGTTCGGCTACATCGACGATGTGATTGAGCCGCGCAACACCCGTTTCCGTGTCATCCGTGCCCTGCGCACGCTAGAGACGAAGCGCCTCGCCAATCCCGAGAAGAAACATTCGAACATCCCGCTGTAACCGTAAATCCTTGAAACGATGAACCTGTTACAATTCACATTATTAGCGGCTCACGAAGATTGGGTCTACACCAAAGGCTGGATCGTCACCATCGCGGGATTCCTCATCGTCATCATCGCCCTCTTCATCCTTTCGACCATTTTCCGTGGCGTGGCCAACTACTTCATCAAGCAGGACGAGAAGAAGTCGAAAGTTGATAGTTCAAAGTCGAAAGTTGAAAGCCCCAAACTCTCAACTCCCAACCCTCAACTCTCAACTGCAAAGGGTGAGATTGCCCCCGAGGTGCTGACCGCTATCGGTATGGCCCTGTATCTCTCGACCAACCTCCACGATGAGGAGAGCAACGTGATCACCATCGACAGAAGGGTGACTTCTTGGAACGACAAAAATTACGGAGTTAGACACTGGAAACGTTAAATCGAACAATCATGAAAAAATTCAAATTCACCATTAGTGGGAAACCATACGAAGTTGAAGTCCAAAACATTGAGGGCAACATCGCCACTGTCAATGTGAATGGCACTGAATATCAAGTGGAGATGGAAGAGCAAGCTGCTCCGGTGGTGGCTCCTGTGGCCCGTCCGGCCGCCAAGCCCGCCGCTGCCGCGCCTGCCCAGAGTGCCGCTCCGAAACCGGCTGCTGCCGCAGGTGGTGCCGGCTACAAGATGGCTGCTCCGCTTCCCGGAACCATCATGCAGATCTTCGTCAAGCAAGGCGACGCCGTGAAGAAGGGCGACAAGCTGCTCATGTACGAAGCCATGAAGATGGAAAACAACCTGCTGGCTGAGGCTGACGGTACCATCACCGCCATCAACTGCCGCCAGGGCGACAATGTGCTTCAAGGTGATACTTTAATCGTAATCGGATAAGGTCATGTTAAGCAAGAAAAGTACTTACAGAAAGCCTGCGGTCATCATCGGCTCGTTGGTGCTCCTGATGTTGCTGAACCTCGTGGTAGTCAACAACCCGATGTTCGCCAAGAGGGTCGCCGACTTGGGCAAGACCGAACAGGTGAGCGAAATGACCGCCGAGGAAAGCAATGCCCAGTTGGCTGAAATGGCTGACGCGATTGTCGCGGAACAGCAAAAGTCGGCTGAATTGGGCCAGCAAATACAGAACCTCGACCAGCGCGTGTTGGCTTTGGAAAGCAAGAATGTCAAAGCCCATGTGGCGAAAGAGGAAGTCAAGGAAATGTCCACCAAAGACCGCTTGAGCGAAGGCTTGCACAACTTCTGGCTGCTCACGGGCTTCCGCAACTGCAAGATTGGCAACATCATCATGATTTTGGTGGGTATCCTTTTCATCTTCTTGGCCATCCGCTTCGAGTTCGAGCCTATGCTGCTCATCCCGATTGGCACGGGTATCATCGTCGGAAACATCCCCTTCTTCCAAGGCTTCGGTGTTACCTTTGCTGATGCCATGGCCAATCTACAAGCGATGGATCCGGCAACGCTCAATTTCGATTTGGACACGGCGAAAGCCCTGTTGGTAGCCGTCTTTGGCGACAATCCGGGCGACAAGCACATGGTGCTTAGCGAAGCCATCAAGTCGGTTGAACATCTCAATATGGCTGACTACGGCTTGTCCAATAATGACATTGAAGGCGTGAAAGGCATGATGACCAGCGTGTTCCAAAGCGGCGAACTGAACCTTCAGACGGGTCTCTACCAAAAGGGCAGTGTGCTGAATTACCTGTACTTCGGCGTGACCTCTGGTGTCTATCCGCCCTTGATTTTCTTGGGCATCGGTGCCATGACCGACTTCTCGTCGCTCATCGCCAACCCGAAACTGATGATTCTCGGTGCTGCCGCCCAGTTGGGCGTGTTCATCACCTTCATCGGTGCCTTGTATCTCGGCTTCAACCTGCGTGAGGCTGGTGCCATCGGTATCATCGGTGGTGCTGATGGTCCTACCGCCATCTTCCTGTCTTCACGTTTGGCCAACGGTATGAACGGCACGCGCAACCTCATCGGTCCCATTGCCATCGCGGCTTATTCCTACATGGCTTTGGTGCCTGTGATTCAGCCGCCCATCATCCGCCTGCTGACCACCAAGGAAGAACGCCTCATCAAGATGGGTGCCCCGCGCATGGTGAACAAGACCGAAAAGATCATGTTCCCCATCGTCGGCCTCATCCTGACCACCTTCATCAGCCCCACGGCCCTGCCGCTGTTGGGTATGTTGTTCTTCGGCAACATCATCAAGGAGTCGGGTGTCGTGAAGCGTTTGCAGAACACGGCCTCCAACCCGTTGATTGACATTGTGACCATCGTTTTGGGTCTCACGGTGGGTGCCTCCACCCAGGCTTCCGTCTTCCTGACTTCGAGTTCCATCAAGATTTTCGTCCTCGGTGCCGCTTCGTTCTGCGTGGCCACCGCTGGCGGTCTGCTCGGTGCCAAGTTGATGAACCTCTTCCTGAAAGAGAAGATCAACCCGATGATTGGTGCCGCTGGTGTGTCGGCAGTGCCCGACAGTGCCCGCGTTGTCGAAGTGGAAGGTCAGAAGTACGACCCGTCGAACCACCTGCTCATGCACGCCATGGCCCCGAACGTCTCCGGCGTTATCGGCTCGGCTGTCGCAGCTGGTGTGATGATGTCGTTCTTGATGATGTAATCTACACCTTATTAATTAATATGGCTTAACTAAAGTTTTGTCAAAATGAAAAAAGTAACATTTTTGCTCGCCACCCTGCTTATCGGTGGCATGATGCTGACGGGCTGCAAAAAAGACGACCCGCAACCAACTCCGACACCTACACCAACACCTACCGCTTATACAGTGGTTTACAAAGTGGGAAACTCGCTTAACAATTCGGTTTTGTCACCTTGTTTTAAGCTTGAAGTGACCTACCTTGATGCCAATGGCCAGGCGGTTACGGAGTCTAATATCACACCGCCATGGGAAAAGGCCATAGAAGTAACTCGTCCTTTCCACGCCAAGATGGATGGATCTTTCTCCTACAACGAAGCAGAACTTCCTGAGACAGTGGTCTATGGAAGGCGTTTTGGAATTGGAGGCGGTAATGGCAGTTCAATCAACGTGAATATGACAGGAGCTTTTTCCAGTAGTTCAAAGGAAGCATTCCTCAACCTCGTTGCCGAGCATCCCGACAGACTGAGGTTTTCAACAGAGAAAGACTTTTGATTTCTTTCTTGGTGTATTTAGAAAACCGCTCCGAACATTCGGGGCGGTTTTGTCATAATTAATGTGAGTTCGATACGACAGTGGCGGCGATAGTGACAGCTTCGCCTTCATCAACAAAGGCAACTGGATTATCGCCAACGAGGGCGAGGCCACATTGCAGGTCATCGACCTCCTCGGACATCAGCTTTCGAATCAGGAAATTCATTTAACATTCAACATTCCTAACTTCACATTCCCCTCTGCTGGGGTTTATGTGATGCGCCTTATTAGTGGCGAGAATGTGAAGGTGCAGAAGGTTGTGGTGAGATAAACGATGGCTTATGGACAATTGAACAAACAACCGTAATGGCAAAACATCCGCTTCGCAACGTTGGGGCGGATGTTTTTTGTGGCTTGCTCCAAATAGTCTCACGCCATTTTGTCGTAGATACCTTTAATGAGGTTTCGTATGGCGTCCCAGTCGGGGTTGCCGTTGCTGTCGCAAGGGAGCAAGACAGTGGTTTCGTTCATCTTGTCGAGCGTCCACTTGTCGAGGAATTGGTAACGGATGCCCTCTTTTCTGAAAAGCGATACGAAAAACAGCGCAATGTAGAGGTCCATCTCGAACTTCGGATAGAATACATTCACGTCGTCGGAGGCCCAATAAGGCTCTTCCTGATAGAACGCCGAACCGATTGAGCCATTGTAACATACGGTGATTGTGTTGGCTTGGTGCAGATGTTCGGTATTGCCGATGTGGGCGGTGATGCCATTGTTGAAGGCCGATGCGCCAATGTAGTTGATGTTGCCTTCAAGCATGTCGGCTTTGGTCAGCCGCTCGCCTTTCTCGATGTTGAATAAAGTCTTATACTTGAACGGTTTCCAAAGGGAAGTGTCAATCTTGACGGTGCTTTTCCTGATGGTGACAAGTCTTTCGTATTCTTCGGGAATCGCCTCGTTGTAAAGCACCTTGTTCAACACTTGTTCCTTGAAGTCTTTCTCGTCGATGCCTTTCTTGTATAGGATGTGATGCAAAATGCTCCTGACGAAGTCGGCCTCCGTAATCTCCAATGGTTCAAGGGATTCCTTGTAGCGGATGGCCTTCGTAGGGTCAAGCCATTGTATGGTGTCGCTGCCGCTTTGCTTTTGGATGATGTCCATCCAGCGGTTCTCAATCTCTTGCCAGCGGTTTTTGGTGTCTTGTCGGCCTTGGTTCTTGACTGTTTCCAGGCCGTCGTCTTCAATGTGGCAGGCGAAGATGCTTTTTCCGTTTTGCGGCACGCCTGCGGTAAACACGAACACCGAGGTGGTCATGCTCACGCTTTGGAATGTGTCTTTCGGCAGTTTTATGATTTTCTCCAAACGGTTGTGCTTCAGTATTTTCTTTGTCGCCGATGGGTTCTTTTCCAATTTATTGTCGGGCAAGATGAAGGCGCATTGTGTGCCAGCATCGACGCTATGCAACACATTTGCCACAATGTCCAAGCAGCCATATTTGTTCTCGAAAGGTGGGTTCATCAGCACCTTGGTAATGGGCTTCGACTGCATCCACTTGGCCGCTTCCTCCGTGCGGCTGTCAAGCAAGGCCAAATTGGTTTTTCCGTCCTTGTGAATCAACATGTTGGCGCAGGCCAAAGCATAGATTTCCTTGTCGAACTCGATGCCGTAGAGTTGGCTGTACTTGATGCCAGCGGCTTGCGCCGACCTGATGCCGCCTGCCTCCTTGATCATGTTGCACATGGCCTTCACCAGAAACGCTCCCGATCCGCAAGCCGCATCGAGGACGACGGAATCTTTGTTCACTTCTATCAGCCTGTACATCAGTGAAGTGATGTGGTCGGGAGTGAACACTTGACCTTGTTCCGACTTGCCTTTGTAGCGGGTGAACTCGTTGAAGAAAATAGCCATCACGTCTTCGCCGTTCCAGAAGTCGGAATTGAGGTTGTCCGAGATTTTCGACACGTTGTCGATGAAATCGTTGATGGACTGCTGGCGTGGTGTCGTATTGATTTGAATGGCCGAATAGGTGTCAATCAGGATTTGCAGCTTGGCGTTTTTCTCCAAATCGTCATGCAGCGAGGCTTCGAGGGTCGTCTTGATTGAGGTTTGGAAAAGTTCCCACTTCATGTCATGGACCAGCATGGCACCGAAACGTTTGGCCACCAAAGTGCATGAAGTGAAAATCATACGGTGATACAGGTTCTTGATGCCAAACTCGAAATGAAGCGCGTCGTTGATTTTCTTAGTGAGTTGGTAGATGTTTTTCTTGTCGATGCTATTCTGTTGGAACAAAGCAAGATAGGCTTCCTTGTTGAGCAAGAATCCACCTGTTTCCACTTTCATCCCGTCTTGATAGACTTCCACATCATCGCCATTGTACAGAATACCAATTACATGAGCATATCTCTTGTGGCAAATGTCGCAATTCTTCTGCAATTCCTGACGGTCTTTCTCGGTCAAGGCATGGTTTTCGGCTTTTGTTTCCAAAATCAAGGCGGGGAAAGCCGTTTCGTTGGGCAAATACCACCCATCAGGCTTGTCGGAAATGCCTTTGAAACCCAATTGGTTGAAAGTGGTGATTTGACCAACGCCCGATAGTGCTGTTTCGGTGTTTTCCAGCCCTAAAACATGTTTGGCCTTGTCGCGCACTTGGTCTTCCGTCAATTGTTTTCTTTCCATTGTGGGTTTCAATTATATCGTGGCAAAAATAGCAAGATTTGTTTGAAGTACAAACACATTTCAAAAGAAAATCATTTAGTTGCGCATGAATCCATCTGTGAAAATATATAATGTGGTAGTGTTTTTATGGAAAACAGATGAAAATTGGAGATTGTCAATTCTTCCAAAAACTCCGTGAGAGCAAGGTGATTAGCGAGAAAACCTCGACCCTACCGAGGAGCATCAGCAGCAATAGCATCCATTTGGCGCCTGTCGGGAAGATATAATAGGAACCGCCAGGGCCAACTTCCCCAATGCCTGTGCCGACATTGCTCAATGCGGCCACGGATGCGCCAATCGAGGTTTCAAAGTCGGTGCCCAAGGCGAGCAGGATGATGGCTCCGATGAGGAAAACGAGGAAATAAATGAAAATGAAGGTGGTATGTTTGTAGACACCGCTTGATGAAATGGCTTTGCCGTTGACTTTCACGGGCAACACCGCGTTGGGGTGGATGATACGCCTCAGCTCAAGCATCGAGTTTTTGACGAACAACAGATGACGGAAAATCTTGATGCCTCCCGATGTGGAGCCTGAGCAGGCACCAATGAACATCAGCATGAAAAGAACGACATAGAGGAAAGTGGGCCAAGCGTCGTTGTCGCCGATGAAGAATCCCGTGGTGGTGAAAGCCGAGATGACACTGAAAAACGACTCGCGGAAAGCCGAACCGAAACTCTTGTGGCAGGCAAAAAGCAACACAATCCCTACGCCAATGCCAGTGAATATGATGTACAGCAGGAAAGTGCGGAATTCTTGGTTTTTCAGGATGGTGAAGGAACGCCAACTCAAAGAGAGCAGCAGCAGGGAGAAGTTGCAGCCCGACAGCACCATGAAAACGGTAATCACGACTTGGGAATAGTTGGAAAACTCGCCGATGTTGCCCGTCCTTGTGGAGAAGCCGCCTGAGCTGATGGTACTCATCGAATGGCAGAGGGCATCGTAGAAGTCCATGTCGCCCCTATAAAGCAAAAGGGTCTCCAACAGCGTGAAAAACAAGTAGATGAACCAAATGCGCCTTGCGGTGTGCATGATGCGCGGGTGCAGTTTGTCGTAGGTGATGCCGTTGATTTCGGAAACGAAGAGTTGCATTCCGCTCATGCCGA
>Ga0326511_10004878_pt1 | contig 10641 bp, 16 predicted proteins | sample 0_2496_0518_D_FD_203701 | JGI IMG/M metagenome (GOLD analysis project Ga0326511, IMG submission 203701) | Bovine rumen microbial communities from UC Davis, California, United States - 0_2496_0518 | ecosystem: Host-associated > Mammals > Digestive system > Stomach > Rumen | place: USA... | reverse complement strand
TTTTAAGGCTGGAGCTATCGGACGATTACCGGACTCGAACGCTGGACGCGATCCGGGAGCTATCACAAGAGGCATGAAGGGAGGCGAAAGAAGAACATGCTGTACACTTTTAATCATTGGCAATTTTGGCGGCACCGATCAGGAAGGATGAACGTCAAGACTAGGTACCGGTGCGGCGGATGCTGTGCAATCTAGGGGAGGTGCGGCGGATAATGCGACAATTACGAACTATGGCAGATTTCGCAGCCATGTTTGCCGAACGGTTTCACGCCGTGATTCCGGTTGGATGCTGGACGTTCACAGGCCGGGACGGTGAAGAGGTGGATTTGTGGAAGCACCCGTTAATCAAAGACTGGACAGAAAATCCACTGAAGACTGAGAAGCAGATTTACAAAGAGTGGTCAAAGTATGAATTTTACAACCATGTACCCAACATTGGTTTAGTTACTGGCCAGATTTGTGGCGGCTACATTGTAATAGACCTGGACAGGAAACCGGAAAAAGGCATAGACGGTTATGATTATCTTCTGTCGTGGCAGCGCAAAACAGGAATGAAGCTACCGGAAGAAACGTGGACAGTTATCACAGGATCTGGCGGCTATCACCTTTATTACCATACAGATAAAGCCCTGAGGCCATACCAGACAGATATAGGCGTTGACCTCCGGGCGGACGGATCACAAGTGGTGGTTCCTCCATCCATCCACCGCAACGGCAAGAGGTATGAGTGGGAGATTTCACCGGCAGATTGTGAGTGTGCAGAGGCTGACGAAGCTGTCTATGCTTTTATTGAGCATTGCAGGCCGACAGATAGTCAATTCAGACCGACAACACAGAGAGGACAAGGCGGCGAACGCAAAATGTCAATGCCTCCGGAGATCCCGGAAGGAACCAGGAACGATGCCTTTAAGTCCTTTATCGGAACCATGAACCGGCTGGGTGTATCGGATGAGGCCATTGTGGAGGCTGTAAGAATTGAAAACAGGCTGAAGTGCAAACCACCCCTGACAGAAAAGGAACTGCAGACGGAAATTTTTCCGATGATTTACCGCTGGGAAAAGGGGGTGAGCGCTGAGACATGGAAGCCGAAAGAAATCTTCCTAGCAGAGGAAGCCAGGAAGCCCCAGCAATATGTACCGAAAAACAGGCCTATGATTCAATAATTGATTCCAGAATTATAGTTCCTTTGATAATGACTGAGAAGAAAACTGTTAAGAGTCTGCAGTGGAACTACAAACAGATCCTGACACAGCACGCTCTTTTCAAGAACAAGTTTCGGTTCAACCTCTTTTCCAATAGTGCAGAGTGCCAGGGCTTCTGGTGGAGACCTGACAATCACACTTTCGATGATTACGATTTGATTAAGATCCGGGAGCTACTAGGCTACGGCTACGAAATCGACAATCAAAACCTGACTTTATCCGGGGTAATATCTGCAGCACATGAGCATGAATACAATCCCCTGGTGGATTTACTCCATGGCCTCACCTGGGATGGAAAGCCCCGAATGGAAACATTGTTCCATAAGTATCTAGGGACTGAAGTGTCCGAGCTGAACACCGCAATCACCAAAAATCTGTTCTATGGACTTACGCAGCGGATTCTACGTCCTGGCTGTAAGTTCGATTACTGTACTGTTTTCCATGGCGGACAGGGCGCCGGTAAAAGTTCATTTGCAAGATTCCTGGCCATAGAAGATCAGTATTTTTGTGACAGCATGGATAATTTAGGTGATTCCGACAAGGTATACCGGAAGCTGCGTGGAGCATTAATTATTGAATGGGCCGAAATGTTAGCCACCAATAAGTCAAAGGACATCGAAACCATTAAGGCAGTACTGTCTGCGACACATGATACATACTGCGAAAAGTACGAAAAGACGACCCAGAGCATACCGCGTCACTGCGTCTTCGTTGGAACCACCAACGAAAACGAATTTCTTCCACCCGATATCACCGGGAACAGACGTTTCGTTCCGGTTTACTGCCATACAGACCGGGCCGAAAAGCACCCGATGGAGTATGAAGAAGAATGCCGGGCGGATATACTGCAGTGTTACGCTGAGGCCATTGTGTGTGGACAGGAAGAGGGCTATCCGCTCACGATCCCGAAAAAGTACCTGGAAGAGCTGGAAATCATGCAAGAACATGCAGCGCCAAAAGATACCCGTATCGGAATGATACAGAGCTGGCTGGAAGATAATAACTATCCTGAGTGGATATGTACCAGGTTGATTGCAGATAGGGTTTTGGACGTGGAAAAAGAAGATTTCACGCCATATCTAAACAAAGACCTGACACGGATACTTGACCATGAGATCCCACAATATGAGCGGTATTCGCCAAAAGGTGTAAAAGATTCCAGACACGTTTTCCCGATTTACGGGCGGCAAAGAGCGTGGTTACTGTCAAGAAATTGTCAAGAATTATGACAGAGATTGTCAAGGGCTGTCATAACAGGCACGACTTGCCTGTCAAAGGTGTCAAGGTTTTGTCAAAACATGGAAGCCGTGAAAGCCCCTGTTTGCAAGGGTTCCGGGGTTCCGTTGACACTTTTGACAGAAATGACAGTATTTTTTTAAAAGTTTAATAGTTGTGTTATAGGGCTGAAAAAGGGCTGGAAACACTATAAATAGTTATAGTGAAAAAAAGCTGTCAAAACTGTCAAAGCAGTCATGCGGACAGTGGCCAGTCCCAGGCCCATGCACACACAATGGCCTCACAAGTCAGAAAGGAGCGCGGATATATGACAAAAAACCAGAAGATGGATATCCCGGTAAATGTCTGTGATTGGATTCACTTGATAGACGATATAAAGGAATTACAGGCCGATATCGGCGAACGTTACGACCCAATGCAAATTTACATTGCATTTTTACTTGAAGAACTGGAACAGATCCGGATTGCGCTACGGCAGAAAGGAGCATGAACAAAATGACCTACTCGCATGAACAGGAACTAATAGACATTTTGAAAACTACAAATGAAGCACTGCAGGAAATGGCCCAGATGCTTTTTGACATGAAAGAAGATCTGAAAGAGATCAAAGAAAGGGAGGTAGACGCATGAAGTTTAATACCACAATGAGCGCAGAAGAAAAGATGATGGGCGCCGTATATGAACAGCTTCAGGAAATGCGGAGCGACACCGCCGCGGATCTTCAGGGGGTACAGGAAGAAATAGAAGAAATCACCAGGGATATCCGGATTATTTCCGTAAAACTGAAGGAACTGATTGCCCTGACCACCAAACTGGCCGGGATCACCTACGAAATGAAAATGGGCCACAGATACCAGTAAAAAAGCCCTGAGCGCGTTTTTCAGGAGGAAAGCTGTACTATTCTGCAGTTTTCTTCCTGATAAACGCATACAGGGCAAATTCTAAGCACCGCGGCGGATGGAAAGAGGGTTAAATGAAATTTTCACAGAAGGGACGTTATGCTCTGCCTTTACACGTGGCTGAAATGTGGAAATGGTTCTTTTATCAGTATCCACTTTGGAAAGAGGAATATCGGGAACTAGGCACCATCCGAGGAAGAATCATAGATACACCCGGCCGCGGATCAGGACATGGGGATCCTGTCGCAGCCGCTGCAGTCCGGAGAGCTGAGTTGTCGCAAAAAATGGACTTCACCGAAAAGGTTGCGCGACTGTCCGATCCGGAATTATTCCCGTGGATTATGAAGGGCTTAACAGATGAGAACATGACCTATACGGCGCTACAAATGCGGCATGACATCCCGTGTTCATCAAACACTTATTTCGACCGCCTACGCCGGTGCTACTGGCTTGCCGATCAGATTCAAAGTTGGGGTTTTGTTTACAAAGATTACAAGCGTGGCAAGTTGGTTTTTCTGGACAGAGACGGAAACGAGATCCCGTAGAGCAGCCCTGTATCCATCACAATGGCCTCTGGGGTAGAAAAGTACCACCGTACACACAGACGCGCCCACAGGGGCAAATAAGCGCCTCTGTTCAGAAAAGCAACAGGCACAAAGCAGACAGGATTTTAACTTTGTTAAATTTTTAACAATCAGAAAGGACGATAACACTATGAAGATAAAGGACGAACTTAACAAAGCACTGGCCGCAAGAAATACCGCAAAAGGACATATTGCCGCCGCGGAAGAAATGTATAGAATATCCATGGATAGCCTGTACAATCGTCACGCAAAAAACGAAATCACCGGCGGATTTTTTGACCAGGAAAAAGCAAGATTGAAACAGGAGCTTGAAACCAAAAAGGCCGAAGCTCTGCAGCCTCTGGAACAGATCCGGGAGGACTTCCACAAAGCGGTTGATGCCTGGGCGCTGCCATCCGGTGCAGATCTGGACATGAACACTGTTTGGATTCTGCAGAACATGGATCTAAGCGCCGATCAGTACAACGCGATGCTGGAAGCTAACCGGACTAATTACACGATGTATTGCGCGATCCGAAAAGCCGCCGAAGCCAAAAGAGCAGCAGTCTCTGAAGCAAACGCAGGGCGGCCGATCAATCAGCAGATTCCCTTTGACCTGGCCGACCCCATCCAGACACCGGAGGCACGCAAAGCGGAGTTTGATACTTTTCTTCTGTCAATGCAGGTTTCCCTGGGCGATCATTATGTGACTGCCGTAGATCTGGACAACCCAAGCGCCGGTCATTTTGCCTCCATTGCCGATAAGCTGAGCGCTACCGCCGCGAGATTCGCTGAGCGGATCCAGCCCATAGAGGACGGGGACGATACCAGCGCGGAGGACTTTCCGTATAAAGTAGAGGACGCGGCAGAGGTGCCGAAGGTGTGGTAAAAAAGAGGGGGACAACTTCCCCCTTTTTCTGACAATAAAACCAACTATTCGCATAATATTTATTAAGCGAATACATTAAATTCTGGAACCCCTGAAAACGCTGTATTTTTGAATTGTCCGAGTTGAGTCTGGCCCCTCCGGAGCCGATCCGAAATAGTTCCTGTCTAATCGTCTGACAATTCATTGACTTTTTGTGCTACATATGGTATAACAATATTGTCAAAGATCCGCCGCCAATCAATGACAAAAGTGTAATGTCAGCACTTCTTTCATTCCGTAAAAACGTAAAACTGAACGAACGAACAGAAAAACCCCTCTGGTATTTTACCAGGGGGATTTTTTTGTGTTCCGGAGGTGGATGTGCTGCCGATCTTTGCGGCGACTTCTGAAGCGGTGCGGATGGGCTCTTTAACCTCGTGCAAATTTGCACTACCTTTAATCCCTTGCCCACGCACACGGAGCAAATACCTTTGGCTGAAATCAGACGAAGGTGTATCACGGAACGCAAAAAGGCCGCCGCCCTTGTCTGGGAACTTTAGCAAGAGCAGCGGCCCACCATGAAAAACATACAGGCCCACACTGAACCTTTATGACGTACCGGCTTTATTATACCATGAATAGAACAGGGCTTGCAAGGGAAACCGGCAAGGGGTGGAGGTGGTACCGCGCTAGACGGATGCGAAAGATATATGTAATATACAGTAACACGTTTTCCCGTTTAATTCATTTATCAGTTCAAAAACGCTGGAAGTACTGAAAATAGGGGATTTTTGTATTCTGAAAAGGCACCAAAACACAGTGAAAAGGCACTAAAACACAGTGGAAAAGGCACCAAAACACAGTGAAGGCACCTGTTTACAAATAAGTGCCTTTATGATAAAATAGGGTGTGGAGGTGATATTTATGGAATACGAAATAAGACCGGTTGACTACAGAAAAGATATTATGATGGTAGTGAGTAATGAGTTTATCATGGCAGTTCATCCACAGGAAAATGAAATGGGCGTTTTTGCAATGAAGCTTTTTAGACTAGCTATTGCTCAATGTCGGATGAAGGATAAAAGATTCTATTCTTATGAATTCAAAGTGTCAGATCTTACCGACCTTGTCGGAATTAACAGTAGCAATATCTATAGGGATGCACAGAAAATGTGTCTGTTCTTAATGAAAACTGTTTTAATGAAGGGGAAAGCAGAACGCAAACAGAAATGGGAACTCAAACATATATTTGAGAAATGCAGCTACAATCCGGAAAACGGGGTTATTACGATTTTGTTTCATGAAGACATGACGGAGCTTTTTTTACATCTGACTCGTTTTAGTCGTTTTACCCAGGTGGAAATAGGACAACTTCTGTCTATAAAGACAAGATATGCTATTCGGCTTTTTGAGTACATCCATATGCGCTTAATGCGTGTATTACCCCACGCAGATCACGCAGTGGAATTATATATATCATGCGATGAATTGCGGCAGATCACCGGCACCGATACCATGAAGACTTATGACCATCTAAGCCATCTCAAAGAGAAGGTGCTGTTGCCATCTATCGCGGAAATTGAAAAGGCGGCAGAGTGGAAGATCATTTGTACCAATGCAAAGGACGGGCGCAAAGTTACCGGTTTTAATCTGGAAATCTGGAGTGAAGCCGGGTATAGAATGATTGAAAAACTCAAAGCAAAGGGATTATTTTCAGATGAGTGATAAATAGTGTATCATAAACACTTGCATATTATGATACACTGTGTTATACTAGGTATCAGAAGGGAGGAACAAACACAACACGAAAGGCAACCGCATAAGACCTGAACGGCACCTGGAACCCTGACAAGTAAAGGAGGATAACGAAATGAGACGCAGAAGAACTTTGGGTCAACTATCCGAAGCGATCCGGGCCGCCCTGGTGGATATCCAGAGGGCGCCTGATGAGATCCGGAGAAGTGAGGCCATCGACTGGCTACAAGATAGCATTTCCGAAGTAGTTCACCTGTATGGGCTTGAAGCTCTGGACAGTCTGAACGTAAAAGCGCCCCTTGCAACGTTGGAAGCATTGCAAAGGGCAAGGCACCACTGAAGTTTTGGGAAAACATAGGGGCCGTGTCTATTGTAACACAGGCCCCGGAAAGGGTCAAATGATGAAGACAAGTATTGTATCCGTAGATATTCGCAATGATAACAGTGTCGTTGTGTATTACAGCACCGGCACCTGCAAGCCATACAAGAGCATGGAAAAGATCCCCGGCACCGTGAGGCAGTGGCTGGCCGATCATCCGGAACCGGCACCCGTAACAGTGACCGCAACGCCTGAAGGGGTAGAGATCCGGACGGCGGATCAGGAACCGGAACCGACAGAGTGTACTGCCATTGTAGTGGTGGAACCGGCACCGGCACCGACAGAACCGGCCGAAATGGCCACAGAGGTGGCACCGGTGATAATTTCCCCACCAGCCACCGTAAACGCCGAAATAACCCCACCTGAGCGCGTGAGACTGGCACCGGCAGCCGTGGCAAAGCTGGCCGCCCTGGGGCTTGCCTACAATGGCCTCACGGCTTTAGCTCTGACCGCACACACTGCAGCCATTGCCGCCGAAATCGTAGAGGCCACCGCGGAGGTGGTACAGGATATCGGAACGGATACCGGCACCGTGATCCACCGCACCGGCCACCGCCTGAGGCGTACCGCTGGACGGATAGCAGAGGCAGCCACCAGAGCCACCAGAATGGCCGAGACGGCCACCCGGAAAGCCTGGGGGATAATTTCCACCAATGCAGTACAGACGGCCACCTCCGTGGCAATATGGGCGCGTGAGGCGTGGCAATGGAGGCAAGAGCTTGTGACGGCTGAAACCATTATGGGCTGAGGGGGGTGCGAATAATGATGAAAGATAATATCGAAATGCTGAACAATCAGGAAATAATACCGTATATTGAAAATGAGCTTGTAGATGAGATTCTGCAGAAGTACCCATGGCAGGTCACGTTTGATGTGGCATACCTACTTTTTGAGGCCGGGCGGATCACCGGCATACGTGAAGAACGAGCAAGGCGGAAACGCAAAGGATAATGAACAGGGGCGGCGCGATGCCGTCCCCTTCCAGAATAGAGGTTCAGGGCATGGAAACAAAAGAAAGAATGATGTGTCTATCTGAATTAAAGGAAAATGGATTCAATCAGAAGCTGATTGATGAACTATTACCGGAACCAACTTTGAAACAAAATTCACGGTATAAAAAGGCCGCACCTATGAAGCTGTGGCATGAAGATGATGTTAAAAAGGCCATGGAAACGCAAGCCTATAAAGATTATCAGGCAGTAAGGGCAAAACGGCAGGCTGCAGCGGAAAAGGCAATTAATACAAAAACTGAAAAATTGATGGATGAAGTTAAGACAGCTATTGAAAAAATCACTGTTAAAAGGATTGATATTAAAAAGCTTAAAAATAAAACTATATCAGCAAAACAAGCATGGTACGCTATTAATGGATATGAACGGGCAGCATATAACGCAGATGAAGAAACGGTTAATCGTTGGATGGTAAACTATATCAGGCATAACTATACGGAGTATGAAAACGATTTAGAGTCATTATTTAACAGAGTAGGAAAGACACAAGCATACGTCCTTTTAAAAAATGCTATTCTGGACAAGATAGCAGCCGTATACCCTGAACTTGAACAGGAATGCAAAAGTCAGATGCTTGCTATAAGCAGTGAAAAAGGGGTGGAAGCAGATGCCGAAACAGAAGACTAAAGCGCAACTTGAACAGGAACTGAAAGAAGCACGGGAGACAATAGAGCGCTACTATAGCCAGATTCTGGAAATGCAAAAGGCTGCAGCTATCGGCGTGGAAGCTGACCCCCGTTTCAAACAGGCCCTGAAGGATGCAGAAGCGGCACGACAGGAACGCGACCTGTACAAGGGCCTTTATGACAAGCTGACCGCAAAAGGCCAGCCGGGCCGCCCCGTAAAGATCCCTCCGGAGGTAAAGGAACAAATCCGGGAAAGAAGATCACAAGGGGAAAGTATCAGGGCGCTGGCGCGTGAGTTTGGTGTCAGTATAGCGACAGTACAGAGGGCTATCACATGAAGACAAAAGGCGCGTTGATGCGCGTAAAACCAAAGGCATATTGGCAAGACCTGGCTGCCGATCAGGCCGAAGTCATAGCCGATCAGGCGGAACAGATCAGGCATTTGCAAGAACAGCTCACGGGGTACGTTGTTAATTCCGATGAATACAAAGAGTGCTTGAAGCGTACTGAGGCCGCAGAAGCTGAGGCGGAGCGCTGGCACCGGAAAGCGGACGCAGACTTTGAGCGCGCCCAGGCGATAGCTGCAGCCTATTCAGATGTAGTACCGGCCGCGGCATATCAAAAAGCACTGGCAGATGCGTCTGAGGCCAAACAGGAGACCTACCACTGGCGGAGTCTGTATGAGATCCAGCTAAACGGGCAACCAGCACCCCTTAAGCCGCCAAAGCTACCAAAGGGGCGGCAACTGGCAGTTGGTACGAAAGAGCGCGCGAGAGAAATATGGATGGAGTATGTGCATGGGGCTTCCTACTCGCAACTTGCAAAGAAGTACAATGTGTCAAAAACTACTATCATGCGGATAGTTCGAGCGCATGAAGGAATAGGCAATGTAGAGCGGTATGTGTAGGAGTGAACGATCCGTGGGCTATATTCGGATGAACTAATAGTCTAATAGACTAACAGACTAATAGTCTAATAGGGGGATGGGATGCGAACTATTGCTTTTATGATACAAAAAGGCGGCACCGGCAAGACTACCAGTGTGGCCGCCCTGGCCGCCGGCATACACGGCACCGGAAAGACGGTTCTTTTAATAGACCTTGACCCACAGCAAAACTTGTCTTTCGTGGAAGGGCTGGACGTGCTCAACATTGACGCAACGCTATACAATGCCTGGAAGGGTGAGCGGAAGATCCAGGAAGCTGTACAGCCGATCAGAACCGGCATGGACATCATAACCGGAGGGTTAGCACTGGCCTCTGCAGATTTTGAGTTTTCAGGCAAGGCCGGACGTGAACAACTTCTGAAAAAATCCCTGGAACCGATCCGGGATAGATATGACTATTGCATTGTAGACTGTCCCCCATCATTGGGACTTCTGACCATGGCAGCCGCAACGGCTGCAGACGGCGTTATAATTCCCATGACATGCGATGCACTAGCCTTACAAGGTTTAGCGCAGTTGTGGGGCTTCCTGGGGGATATCAGGACATACTGCAACCCGGACTTGTCTGTACTGGGGATCCTACTCACGCAGTACGATGAAAGAACCATAACCACAAAGGCCATGGAGCAACAGATCATTGGTGCAGCCGATCAGATAGGCGTAAGGGTGTATGATACGCGGATACACCGGAGCGCAGCCATACGGACAGCACAAGCCGCGCAGATGGACATATTCGAGAAAACATCGCGCGCAGCAAATGATTATAAGGCATTTGTGCGAGAATTCTCACAGGGGGAGGGCTGACATGGCTGTAAAGGATGAAAAACAGATTAAGAGCGCAACGGCTGGCCTTTTCGCCGGGATGCGTCCCCTGGGTGACGTTTTACCAGGACAGCAGAGTATACAAGACTATCCGGAGGCTATTCCACCCGATCAGGCCCAGGAGCCGCCCAAGCAGAAGCCAAAGCGGAAGCCGAAAGCAGAACCCAAACAGGCCCAGGAGCCGCCAAAGGTAGAACCAAAGGCAGAGGCCAGTAGTAAAGAATACAAGCTATCTTCCTTTTATGTTCTGCCTGAAAACCTGAAGCGCTACAAGGCACTAGCACAAGCCACTGGGACAACGCTGTCGAAGCTGACCGGCGAAGCTGTGAAACAAT
>Ga0326511_10004877_pt1 | contig 10641 bp, 9 predicted proteins | sample 0_2496_0518_D_FD_203701 | JGI IMG/M metagenome (GOLD analysis project Ga0326511, IMG submission 203701) | Bovine rumen microbial communities from UC Davis, California, United States - 0_2496_0518 | ecosystem: Host-associated > Mammals > Digestive system > Stomach > Rumen | place: USA: California... | reverse complement strand
AGGTGATTGACAACGGTGTGGGACTGCCCAACGGGCGCAAGCGGCGCGAGCGCACCGGGCTGCGTGTCATGCAGCAGACCATCTATCTGCTCAACGAGAAGCATCAGCAGTCGGCCTCCTACCATCATGGCGACACGCTCATGGACTACGGCATGGACAACTACACCCATGCCGACGGCCAGACAGGCTGCCGCGCCTGGCTCCTCCTGCCCGACCACTTCGACTATACATTGAGATGAGAAATTTAACCCCCAAAAAAGACAATGGAAAATAAGAGATTAGTGAAGGTCTATATCGTTGACGATGATGTCAATGCAGCCAAGTTGCTGATAATGCAGCTGAAGAACTATTCGGTGGAGATCGTGGGACAGGCACAGGATGCCACCGAAGAGACAAAAAACGAGATTGTGGAACTGGAGCCCGACATGGTCTTTCTGGACGTAGAGATGCCGTCGATGTCGGGACTGAGCTTCTGGAGCACCATACAGCCTGCGGTGAAGCCCAACACGAAGGTGGTGTTCTACACCGGCTACGACAAGTACATGCTGGAGGCTCTGCGCCGACAGGCCTTCGACTTCCTGCTGAAGCCCGCCAGTCAGCCAGAGCTGGCGCAGGTCATGATGCGCTACTACGAGAACAAGCTGAGCAACATTCAGGCGGCTCTGCCACAGTCCGACGACTACCAGCCCAGCGTGATGGTGGTCAATGCCCTGAACGAGCACACCGTGCTGCGCTTCGACGACATCGCCTTCTTCCGTTTCGACAGCGTGCGCCGCATCTGGGAGGTCATCACCATCAACACCACCACCCACCAGCTGCGTCATCGCACCACTGCCGACACCATCCTGGCCTACTCCAAGAAGTTCGTGCAGATTCACAAGGCCTACATCGTCAACGTCCATCAGATCAGTAAGGTGCTCGACAACCAGTGCCTGCTGCGTCCGCCCCTCGACGACATCAAGGAGCTGCGCATCAGCAAGAACTACCGCCACGATTTCATGGCTGCTTTTTATAGTATGTAAGGGAGGTTTCTATTGTAGTGTGGTTAAAACAAAGTAATCGTAAAAAAATGTGACGATTGAAATCAATTGGGACTTATTCATTTGTTCAGACCTCCCCTAACCCCTCCTCGCTCGGCTCTGCCGCTTGCCTTAGCAAGCGGCAGAGCCGAGCGAGTTATCTAATTGCTTTGGCATATAAAGAGCACATCTCCGCAAGATGTTCTTGAATTTCTTTATTTAAATATTCTGGAGTTAACAAAACTAGTCCCTTTCCATATCCGATTAGTTCACGCTTTAATTCATAGTTAATCATACATTTAATTCTTATGAAGGCCCCTCCTTCTGGTATGTTATAGCGTTCTCTCAAAATGATACTTTCTTCATCGGGTACGGTTGTTTGAGAGCTATGTATCGGTTTTGTGGTTACATATTTGTAGTCCCGATCCGAGATCCAAAACAAGATTTCCTCAATAGATGGGTTATCTGGAATAGTTATTCCTACAATATCTTTATATATTTCTTCAATCTTACTATCATCTATAAAGGGATTATCATCACACCAGTTCCCAATGCTGTCAGATATAACCTCAATATTGCTTATTCTGTCAACAGCGAAGTGTTTGATTTTGTTTTTTCCGCTACCGACAATACTATCATCAATCCCAATCAGATAAAATCTTAAATCATACTGCCTTAGTTGCCGAGGATGAAGAGTTACTCCTTTACGGGGCGGGTGATGATATCCATGATAGTCAAAGGTTATTGTTTTTCTTCTTGCTATATGCTCAAACAATTCGTTAACAACACCCAAAAACTCCGGACTTGGATTTTCTTCATAGCTGACTATTTTGCGAGAATGCTGACTAACGAAATCCTTGAGATGTACAAGTCCCTGAATACTGAGTTCGGGTACTCCCTTCATGGATGATACAAGGTCTATAAGAGCAGATATCGTGTCTCGTTCCTTTTCTGTAAGCTCATGTTTAACATGAAGATTCTCGAAATCGTACGCATAGTCTTCATAATAATACTTCTTGCCATGTTGACCACCTTCTATTTTAGGTATAGGAGCATCTCTAATACGCATCTCTTCTAAATCCTTCAAAAGAGTAGGTTTTGTAGTTTTTATTCCTAACCTGTCTAATTCATTTATTAACTCTTCAGAGGAGTATTTCGTACCATGTTGACTCAACAGGTAATGGATTTTCTCCATCCTTATTACTTGTTCTTCGGTCATTCGTCGGACGGACTTGTTTGCTGACTTCTTTTTCATGTTCTTTCAAAATTTTTAAGCAAATATACAAAAAACAGATCAAATAACAAAGAAAAATGGTAGAAAAAACTGAAAGTTAAATAAGGTAGTTACGTTCAATGACTAAATTTGTGTCGTAGTATAAACAATGAAATTAAATTTTAATTTTTTAATGTTATTAAAAAAAAATTTTTTGGCTAATTAAAGATAAAATTTTATTTAAAAAATATTATTTTTAAACGTTAAGCGACTCTATATGTTCGGACCTTACCTTTGCAATCAATGATGATGATCTTGGATCAAATGTGACGCAACCAAGAGTTTTTCTTGGTACTCTCTCGACAAACGGTAGGAAGTCTGCCGTGTACTAACAAAACTTAATATCATTAACAAAAGTTGACTTAAAATTATGGGTAGATTAGTTTCAATGAGATGTCCAACTTGCGGTGGATGTGGTAGGGTCGATGACCATTTTGACTCAGAAAGAGGTGAATGGGTACAGCGATGGTGTTCCTCTTGCTCTGGGACAGGAGAGGTTACAGAATACCAGTGCGATGACGGAACATATTCTGGCGGCTGGTGGTGAAAGACTGGGGCGGTGGAGATCCCGTCGCCCCAGTTAATAACAACAATAATAACTGAGAATAAAGAAATCATGGTTTTATCTTATTATCATACTGTAACGGATTTGGGTGACAATCGCCTTGCCCTGTATTCATTTGTGACAGGCAGACTACACGTCACTACGGAAACTGTCTACAAGCAGCTGAAGGATGGGAATATGGAAAAAATCGACAGTTCCATCGTCGACGAACTGAAGTGTTCGCGCATTCTTTTGGACTCTGCGGAAGATGACATTGTGCCATCTTTTGAAAGTGACAAGTTAAGGCTCATCGTCCTCCCTACTGGAGAATGCAATCTGCGTTGTGTCTACTGTGGTTTGCAAAAAGATGGGGTGGGGAAAATCTCTATAAGAACAATGGAAGACATAGTTCTCTTTACGGAGGAACGTTTGGCTGAGAAACAGTATAAAGGAATTCAGGTAGATTGGTTTGGCGGAGAGCCAACTTTACAGATCTCCGAAATTCGAAATCTAACACAAAGGCTCTTGTCCGTGGCAGAGAAACATGCCCTGCCCTATACAGCTCGAATTGTAACAAACGGTATCCTACTTACAGAGAAAGTTGCAAAAATTCTCGTGGAAGAATGTAAGGTTTCATTTGTAGAGATTACTCTCGATGGTTCCGCATCCTACAATGATGCCAGACGAAAAAATGCGGCCGGTAAGGGATTCTATAATGATATTATCCATAATGTGAAGTGTCTGTGTGATTTTTATATTGCAGTATCCATCAGGTGCAACGTGGATCGGACGAATGTGGACGGCATATTTCCCTTGTTGGAGGACTTGCAGCGGTATGGCATCCATAACAAATGTAAGTTTTACCTCGCCATGATTCACTCATGGGGCTCAGAGGATGCTCACTTGGCGCTCACGGGTGAAGAGTTTGCTGAACTTCAATTCAACGTCTTGAAGTATATGTATAGACATGGATTTAATGTCACAAAAGACGATATTCTTCCTTTCTCACCAAGGAAAAGAGAGTGCACGGCAGGGGATAAATCTGCCTATGTTATAGATCATCATGGATTAGTTTTTTCCTGCACAGAAACCCCTTATACCAGTGATAGTACATCTGTCATGGGAACTGTGCGAAGGTGTGCAGAGTTACTACAGCGTAGAGTTTACAACATACCTCATGAGATTCTCTCGGAATGCCAGAAGTGCAATGTGTATCCACTTTGCGGTGCTGGATGCCGGAAGAGATGCCATGAACATGGCCACCCTGAGTGTATTCCTCTAAAGTTTAACGTAAATAAGCGCATAAAATTTTTCCTGGAAGCGAAGGAGTTGATTTGAAATGTCCAATGCCATATAGGCGATTTTTGATGGTAGAATATGATGAACTCTAACAGAAAGGAGGAAAGAAACATTTTGTGAAGAAACAACAAATAGATTGTAAAAATGAAGTCTGAATAGACTTTGAACTTTACTTCTTCGGAAGTTCTCTCAAAACATTTTCAATAATCTATAGTATAACTTTAAAACGTAAGAATCATGAAACAATTAGTAATGGCTCCCTTCTCAACCATCATTGGAGAGCGGAGAAGAAGAAGCACTGTAATATGTGATTGTGATTGTGCATGCGGTCATGGTAATGATAACTGTTATTGTTCTCGCGATTAGTCGCATTTCCCTCAACTGGAAAGAGTGTCTTTCCATGGATAATAATTAAATCAAATAATTAGTTTTATAGAGTTTAAAAGTTATGAAAAGTGTAAATGAAATGAACCTATTTACAACTGTCGTAAAGGATCGGAGACAAGCTCACACGTTTCAATGTGGTTGGGACTGCGCTTGTGGAGATGGCAACGATAATTGCTATTGCAGGAGGCATGATTAGCATGTTATAATCTCTCATCTGGAAAGAGTTTCTTTCCATGGATAAAAATAATAAAAAAAACAAAATTAAACATTAACAAAAAAATGAAAAAGATTTTTTTTACAGGAGTAGACGTGACATTTTTTGCAAGTAATCAATTTCATAAGATTCTCATGGGAGGTGATAAAACTCACCCAGAAGATGACGACTACAATGGGGGCAGCAGTTACGATGGCTGGTAAATCTTTACTGGTTTGTAAGTTGAGCACCATCAAAAGCTAAGAAAAAGCCATTTCTTGACTCGAAAAAAAGTTCGGAAATGGCTTTTAGATATACTTCTCTTCTTCTTACCTGTGTCTATGACATTCTTCTTACATTTTTCCTGACTTTCTTTTCATTTTCATGTCCTTGCAAATTTTTTAGCAAAATTAAAAAACAGAGCAAAAAGCAAAGAAAAATGGTAGAAAAAACTGAAAGTTAAATAAGGTAGTTACGTTCAATGACTAAATTTGTATCGTAGTATAAACAAAGTCATTAACATTTAATATTTGACAGTTATGAAAACAAAATTATTTGGCGAATTCAACAGCGAATTCAACAGGCAAATGTTCTCAGCTTTACGCAACCAATGGACTGGGATTTTCAATAGCCAGTCGTGTAAGGATTTCACTCTAATAGGAAATGTTAAGATGGGATCTTTTGTGTATGATGCTATTTTGCTTACAAGCACAGACGTGTTCATTGTTGAATTTAAAAGAAATGCGCCAGGAGCTATTTACATCAATGATAGCGGATGGGCATCGCCAGAAGGATTAATTTGTGCAGGCTATCATGGTGCAAAAAATTCATGGGAGCAAATGCTGGAAAAAAGGAACATTCTTTACGGTTTGTTCAGAAAAAAAGGACTTCATAATATGTTTATCAAAACAATTATTCTGTTTGAGAAGCCCTTTGATTTGGTCCGTGGAAACACAATTTTTAATTTTGAAAACCACAAGTGGTTCCTTACGGCTGACGTTAGTAATGTTGCTCTGGTTTTAAGGCAAAACACTTCACCGAGCGCTCCAGTTGATTTCCTTAAAAAAACTTCTTCTATTTTTCCATGTCTGCTGAAGAAGAAATTAGAAGAAAGATCAGGAGGTATGGTTAGGAACATCTGTCATATAATAAGAGAATTATTGAAGAAAGTTGCATAAAGATCTTGTTATGAATATTATTGAACATTTTAAGGAGGCGAGTAATCATACAATATGGCAATTGCTCGATAAGTTGGCCACAGAGCCAGAGGTCTTTTCTACACATCCCCAACAGCTTACCCCGCACCTTGAGGGTGATACTTATGTTTATGTCCACAACACGGACATGGTTATCGTTTATTTAGATAAACACATTGATGGTCAATCTGTGCTTGCAGACGAGGAAAAGTTTGATGACGAAAGTCCTTTATACTTTTCGGAAAGTAGCCACTGGGTATCTCCTGTATATCTTTTACAATTGGCCAGCCACGGCATTCGGCAGGTTCTACGATCCCACGGCATGAAGGAACCCATTATTCAATGTGTATGTTTGACAAATACATATATTATAAATAAGGAGGATATGCTTGCAAAATGGGACTGGTTGAATGTAACAATGATTGACATGGTCAATGTAAAAAGAGAAGCCAAGGTGACCGAAAACATGGATACAGCAGGTAGCCTACTGTTTATGAACTATATGATGTACAAACGAACGGCTGATTGGAATTTAGACCCGAGATACGACCATGTTATTGAGAATAATCCAGTTTCATTATCCAAGAAGTGTGATGAAGATGGAATGTGCGAGTTGGATGAGGAGATAGAAATTGATGTACCAGGCACAGGAAGCCTACATGGTGTCCAGATAATAAAGCCTATCCGTCATCCCGACAGGAAGCTTGAAAAACTCATTGGACTTGAAGAAGTTAAGAGGCGGATTTCTGATATTACTTTGTTTTCACAGTACAATAATAGACTTCGTTCAATTGGTGGAAAAACCCACCAGATTTCTCTCCATTCTGTTTTCTTCGGCAATCCTGGCACAGGAAAGACCACAGTTGGAAGAATTTTCGCAAGTCTATTACTGAAAGCTGGTGTACTGTCAAAAGGGCATGTCGTTCTTGTCAATGGGCGACAGGCCTTTGTGGGGCGTTACTTCGGAGATGAAGAACATGCAGTAGAAAAACTAATAGATTTGGCGAAGGGTGGATTACTTTTCATAGACGAGGCATATACGTTAAATGGTAATCATCATGAAGATCCTGGACAGCTAATTTTGCCTCTCTTGATGCAAACGATGGCAGATGAATCGTTTAGGGATATTGGTGTTGTCATAGCTGGATACCAAAAACCGCTGGAAGAGTTGTTGGCATTGAACTACGGACTTGACTCTAGATTTCCACATGCGAACCGTATTTTATTTCCAGACTACTCTCCAAAAGACCTTTTTGATATTGCGTTGAAACAGATGGAAGAATATGAATACACTGGCACAGAAGAGTTTCTGAACAAACTGAAGGAAACAATCGCCGAAGACTATGCACATCGTAATCCTTCAACATTTGGGAACGGAAGATACGTTTCTAGCATCATGGAGGAAATTTTTATTAGGCATGGCATCAGATGTATAAAAGAGAACATAAACGATATTGATGAGATACATGATCTTACACTGGATGATATACTTTCTCTTGACAAAAAAAATAGGTTCGAAATTAAATCATGCAGAAAAATTGGATTTACAAAATAAATCTTTGTAAGCGTTAAGCGACTCTATATGTTCGGACCTTACTTTTGCAATCAATGATGATGATCTTGGATCATATGTGACGCAACCAAGAATTTTTCTTGGTACTCTCTCGACAAACGGTAGGAAGCCTGCCGTGTACTAACAAAACTTAATATCATTAACAAAAGCTGACTTAAAATTATGGGTAGATTAGTTTCAATGAGATGTCCAACTTGCGGTGGATGTGGTAGGGTCGATGACCATTTTGACTCAGAAAGAGGTGAATGGGTACAGCGATGGTGTTCCTCTTGCTCTGGGACAGGAGAGGTAACTGAATACCAGTGCGACGACGGAACATATTCTGGCGGCTGGTGGTGAAAGACCGGGGCGGTGGATATCCCGTCGCCCCATTTCAAAATGAAATCGTTTTGACTTGGAACTTTACTTCAACGGAAGTCTCTCAAAATCAAAATAATAATTCAAGAAAATAAAAGAAAAAACATCTCTTATGCCGTTTATTGTTTGCGAAAGATGCCAAGGAACAGGAGTTATAGAAAGATACAATCCTATGAGTAATGATTGGATTTCTGACACCTGCCCTGTCTGTGATGGAGCTAAGTTTATCATACTAGAAGAATCTCTTTTTTGCTGGGGAATAGATAGGCTCTAATTCAAAATTTTTAATAGGGCAGTGGTATCTCCACTGCCCTATCGAGTGTACTACTAAGATAATAATAAATAATGAATAACAAAGACAAAGAACTTTTCATCAGTTTACTTCGTGATATAAACAGACCTCAAACCGAAGAGCTGATTGCCAGGCTCGAATCATTGGGTTTTTTCGTAGCTCCAGCATCATGTAAAAGTAATGGACATTTGCCATTTAAAGGTGGGCTATTAAGGCATTCCCTCAATACTTTTCAAATTGCGCATTCTATAGCTCAGATATTAAGACACCCATTAATTACAGAAGAGAGTATAATTGTCAGCTCACTCTTACATGATGTGTGTAAGGCCAATAGATATACTTCTCTTGATGATGGAACCTATCAACGAAACAATGACTCGATGTTGCCACATTCAGAAATGTCACTTCTAACAATCATGAAAGTTGGATATCCTCTTCTTGATGCAGAAATAGCTGCTATTCGGTGGCACATGGCCCCATTTCGGCTGAACCAACAATGTGAAGATGAAAAGTTGGCATACGAATGGGCTGTTAGAAAGTATCCGTTGGTAACATTAATCGGTTGTAGTGATACCATCAGTGCAAAAATCGTAGAATGTAATATGCTATGAAGCTTTTAGAGAAATATCCACTAACTTCATAATATTATCCATTCGATAATATCAGAACTAAATCGAACTATCTAAAAGTGATTAAAGGACCACCTCAAGATGGTTCGATTTCTCTTTGCTTTGATATTTTGTGATTATACCGAATTCTGTATTTTTTCTAACTATCTGTTTTTCAGCCACATAGAAAACGGCTTGAGATTGATGCTGAATCATGGTGGGTTTAAAGTCAAATCATGCTGAGTTTTGGCTTTAATCATGATGAGATTTGACTTTAATCTCAGCATGATTTGGCTTTAAACTCAGCATGATCTGACTTTAAACCCAGCATGATTTGGCTTCGATTGCAAATCATGCCGGGACGAAGGGATTATTTGAAGGGCAAATACCAGTTTCTCTCGTCGAGCAGAGAGACGGTGGGATTCTTGTAGCGCAGCTTGCGCTCCAGCCACTCACTGCCGAAGTTGCTGTTGTAGGTGCCAGCCTGGTTCTTGTGACGGGCAATGCGGGTGAGGTCGCCAAAGCGCGTACCCTCGAAGGCCAGTTCGAGCGCCATCTCGTCGCAGATGATGTCCTCCATAGCATTGATGGTGTCGTTGAACGTGCCAGTGATCACGATGTTGTTTTCAGCCTCCAGCTGTCTGAACTTGGCGGTGACCACCGAGTCCATCTGATAGGGCGAGAAGGTGCCTTGCGTGTAGTTGGTGCCGCGGGCATGAATGCCGCTGTTCTCGTCGAACATAGCCTTGTTCTCGTTGGAGAGGAAAGGCACGGTGGTCTTCAGGAAGCTGAGTGTTCCTTCGCGGAAGTAGTCGTAGCTCTGCGTGGTCTCGTCCTTGATGCCGTCCTTCAGGATGGCGAAGGCAGCATCGGGATAGCCCATGCGGTTGATGGCCTCGGCCAGACGCAGGTAGATCGTGGCGTTGCGGTAGAGCGGAATGTTGGCCGTGGTGAACTTGATCATGACGCTGAAGGTGGAGTCTTCCTTCACAGCCTGCTGGAAACACGACGGACGGCGCAGGTCGCCAATGTTGAGCGTCTTGGCCATTGTGGTGCTGTTGCGTGGGCGATAGTACCACAGCTGACTGTTGGACAGGGCGGTATAGGACTGCGAGGCATCGATCTGGCGCTCCAGCAGATAGCGTGACGACGAGCTGGCATCGCCGCTGGTGGTGCTGTAGAAGTCGTAGCCGAAGATGCGTGGCAGGTCGGTGGTGACACCGCGCAGCTGGTTGGCTGCCAGTGGGATGTAGGTCACGATGTCACTAGTAGAGCCCACATAGAAGATGTAGCCCCAGGGAATCGCACTGTTGTAGTTGGAGATGACGTTGATGTCGGCAGGCAGACGTGTGGTGTTGTTGCTGAAGAGTCCGAAGGGACTGATGTAGGCCTGCGTGGCAATGAGTCGGTTGTTCTTGATGTACTTGAAGTAGTACTGGGCAGCCAGCTCATACTGGTTGGTCTCCAGATAGAGGTCGGCCAGCACCACGTCGATGGGCAGCATGGCCTTGCGCGACTGAATCTTCTTTTCCTCGGGGTTCTCGCTGCTGCTGCTGTTCAGCACGCCAGCCGAAATCTCGCCGTAGGTAGGCACGGGTGTGCCGCTGTAGCGGATGAGCTCAGGTGCGAGTGCGTCGCAGATGCCACGCAGGTCCTTCGTCTCAAACGTGGCGTTGGCATCGCCGATGCTGGTGAGCGGTGTGGTGTAGAAAGGCACGCTGCCGTAGGTCTTGCACAGCTGCATGTAGGCCCAGGCGCGAACGGCCAGAGCCTCGGCATACTCGGGTATGGCCACCTTGCGGCTGCCCGTGAGCAGGGTGGTGTCGCGGTGGGCTATGTAGTAGTTGCAGTTGTTGATGATGCGGTAGTAAAGATAGGCCGAATCATACTTGCAAGTGGC
>Ga0326511_10004876_pt1 | contig 10641 bp, 17 predicted proteins | sample 0_2496_0518_D_FD_203701 | JGI IMG/M metagenome (GOLD analysis project Ga0326511, IMG submission 203701) | Bovine rumen microbial communities from UC Davis, California, United States - 0_2496_0518 | ecosystem: Host-associated > Mammals > Digestive system > Stomach > Rumen | place: USA... | reverse complement strand
TTACATTTTAGCACATCCAATTTCTATAACTAAAGTTCGCTTTACTTAAATCGTAAGCCTTGATTCTAACTAAAATTTTCGGATGATTTTTTCAGTTAAAGTTACTGACTTAAACCTACATTTAATCCTTATTCGTAATAATTTCTCTCCTTCCAATATTCTTTTCTATCATCCGAAAAATACTCATTCACAGCGTCTTCAATAACATCAGCAGGTTTAATGCCATTTTTTTCGGCGATATACTCAATCAGTTCATAGAGTTCAAAATCAATAGTTATTGTTTTACCCATCTGTTTCTCTCCTATCGTGATGAAAAGTTCAGTTGTCATACTTGCTCAATGGGTGCAAGCACCTGTTTCCACGGAAAATGACACCATCCCAAACAAAATTCCTGTAAATGCAATCTGGGCAATAATAATTGTTCAGTTTACAGAATTTCTTGTATTTATGTCGCAAGTATAATCTCTTAATAAAATTCACACTCATTCTTCTGCCTCTATCACTGTCGGCTCTGTATCAATCAGTTCTTCAAGCGTTGCTTCAGACAGATACGGAAAGTCACAGTGTAATAACCGTTCGTTCTCCTTCTTAAATGCATCCGTATCAATCAACCTGCCGTGATGTGTAGGTACTTCCACAAGCGGACAATTATCTGGTCTAGTATATCTTTCGGCATGTTCCAATACTCTCTCGTTTTTATCGAGAATACCGCAGTATTTACCAGTTCTGAAATTGCAATCGCAACATCCATTTTTTGGGATGTTCCATCCTATAACCAGTACGCTCATTCAGATTCCCTCTTGGTAGTGTTTACTTCCTTCTCAATGAATCGGATTACCTTTCGCCCGCAATTCCGGCAATAGTTGAATTTACTTGGGATGTTTCTATCCTGTGTCCAGTAAAAGGAATCGCCACAAACCGAACACTTGTATTCTTCGTGATAGCCTGCCTTGCCTTTGGTGATAATGTATTCGCATTCCTCACGTTGCACTGGTTCTGCGGATGGTAAATTAAGCAAGTTATAAACCTCAAAGCACCACCTGTCCCCATTTTGTATAGTCGAACATGTTTTTGGAGTTTCAACTTCGCACACGGAACACACCACATCAATCGCCGCCTGTCTGCTGATAAGGTCAGTCATACCACAGTCACCTCATGGCAATCTTCATCGACTTCCAAATCCATTACATCGTAATAACCTTCACCAATTTCATGCTGAACAACAAACGTGTAATCTTCCAAGTGGTTCTCTCTGATGTAGGTGATAATTTCTTCGCCTGTCATCTTTCCTTCTCCTTCCTGTACTCTTTTTCGATAATCTTGCGTATGGTTTCGGACAAGTTCTTGAACCCGTTTATCCTCATCAGATACTCAAGTTTCTCCAAGAACTCTTCCGAAACTCTTATGAATATTCGCTTGTTTTTCATGCGTACATTATACGCTATTTGTGCGTACATTACAAGAGAAGGAAAAGCCCCCATATTTCAGAGGGCTTGCGCTATTCAGTGCCTATCTTCTTTTCGATTTCTTCTACCGTCAGACCGTCAATGCTGAAACTGTACCGATTTGGAATGACCTGTTCTTCGGTGATTTCCAAGAATTTCGCTATCATTTTGCGGACATCTTTACTTTCCAGTTGTACCGTTGTCTTCATAGTTCTCTCCCGTTATTTCCTTGTACTCTTCGGCTGTGATTTTGCCCTTTTTCACGGCATCAGCAACCCACGCTTTTGACCATCTGCCATCATCGTAGTATCGCTTAATTTTTTCAAACATTTTGGAATGCATATTATTCTCCTTCTATGTCGATATCTGTCATCATTGCGACATACTCCAATTTTGCCAGTGTGTCTTCGTTGTCCTGCGAAACCTTATTTGCATACTCAATCGGTGTCAGTTCTTTTTCTAAATAATGATATTCAATACGTGTTTCGCCTGTGGTTTCATCTTTCCGTTCAACCTCGTGAATGTCTTTTCTGACATATACGGTTGTTGGAGATGATACCGTATCAATCAATTTCGGTGCTTCATCAGCAATAGCTTCGTGCCAATTTCTCATATTCAACCTTCCTTTATAAATTCATTAAATTGTTCCACCGTACTGTCAGGGGACGATTCCCCCGACACCCCCTCTCAGGCTACGCCTGTAAAGGCTGTTCAAGAATAAGCGACGCCCCGACGTCCCAGCTCGCGCCCGAAGCATCACTGTTCAGGTGCCAGTCGCGACCGCAGTACGAGCCAGAGTTGCAGGAGCCACCCACAATCAAGACTCTCGTCCCGCTGACGTTCTTGTACCAGTAGTCGCAGATGTAGGTGGAGTCAGATCCGCCGACTGTCTTCGGGAATGATCCGAAGCGCGTGTTCTGTGTCTCTTTCTGCCAGCCACTAGCCGGAAGAGTGATGCCTGGCTCTGTGTAGCCTTCGCCCGTCAGGTTGTACGGCCGGGAAGCCTTACACTTCAGAACATCATTCACGAGAACGCATCCAAGCACTCTATCCCATCTGTTGCCCCACATCTTTTCAATGTAGAACGCTTTAACTTCATGCGTTGTATCGGAATATCCGAAGAATGCGCCTTTGTCGTAAAGCGTACCTGTGGCAACATGACCGTAGTTCACAGAAGCATCAGCAACATATCCGCTTGTTTCTCCCTGTCCGAATGCTCTTTGAACGTTATCATCCAAACTGATAAGCAGGCACAACTCTTCAATTAGTGTTCGATGCGCCAAATCCCAAATGCGGAAATTAGAACCCATCGCTTCTGCCGCCGCAACTTCTGTTGGAGCGCTCGTATTGCATTGAAGAGTATTTCCACCAATCGAACGAAGTCTTCCGTTTGAATCTGTCTGCCCCGCAAACATCGGGAAATAAAGTTTGGATGCGATCGAACCATCAGCCCGTTCATAACCATCAGCATGGAAATCTTCATCCAGTTTCACATTTGAAAATTCAAAATACTCATAATCTCCAACCTGCGTATGTTTGCGGTAAATGCGCTGTGATAGGCACGACATGGCATTCAAATCGGATGTCATATCAAATGAATCTGCTGTTTCTCCGTTTTCTTTCAGCTTATGGTTCATCTTATTGAGCTTGTACACTTCATTACCATTTGCATCGACCATAACAGGGTAGAACAGATCAATAAGCCACTGCCACCCACCTACAACAAATACACCATTTGTGTAGTCCATGTGAGCAGGCGCAACCCCTACTGAATCATAAATCGGTGTCAGACGTGTAGACGGATTGCTGTCAGTATTATCACGTCTGAATCCGTGATGCCAAACCTTACCACCTGCCGAAATCCTGTCAGCTATGTCAGCTAACTTTTCTGCGATTGCAAGTCCGTCACCGTGTGTAATAAATCGTCTTGTATCATTGTCTAAAGCCATTTTAATCTCCTTTCTTTAAGCTGTCTGAAATAGGTCATAGTTAATGCACCCGTAACCTTCTGAATCAATGTAGAAGTATTTCTGATTCGCCAGTGCGGTATCAACTTCTGTTTTGTTGGCTTTCGCACTTAAATTGCTATTTAATTCAGTAAGCGCAGTGTTCAAATCGGTCTGGTCAGACAAGTCGCCGGTGATGTTTCCCCAGCTAATACTCGTTGGACCATCCTGGCCGTTTGTCACTGTGAATGTCGTTGAGGTTCCATCAGTAAATGCGATCGTATAAGTATCAACCAGCCCAGATGTGCCTGTCTTTGTGATCGACTGGATACCATTGCCAGTTGCACCCGTAGGACCTGTTTCACCTGTATCTCCCTTCGGGCCTTCTGGACCAGTATCGCCCTGGATGCCTTGAGGCCCTTGAGGACCCGTGGCACCCGTTTCTCCAGTGTCGCCCTTTGGCCCCTGTTCACCCTGCGGACCAGTAGCTCCGGTTTCACCTGTAGCACCTCTGATCGGAGTCGGTGTCGTGTAGCTTGTGCCATCTGTAAAGTTCAGTGTCAGCGTATAGTCCGCATTCAGGACAGCTGAAGCGATTCCGTTACCTGCTGCACCAGTATCGCCTTTGTCACCTTTTGGCCCCTGCGGACCTGTTTTATCCAGATAAAGTTTTACTTCCTGCGGCTGATCGTCTACGATCAACTCGATTGTGTCGCTGTCTCTAGCCATTGATTAAGTCCTCCCGAACATTAGGTTCTACTTTCTCCCGAAAGATCCTCGTCAGCGTGACAGTGCCTTCGTCTGTCATCAACCGGATCTGCTTGTCGACAGTCCCGACCTTAAGCTGCATCGTCTCTTCCTGAGTTAAAGAAAAGGAAGCGGTATTCGCTTCCGTATCGACAGTCATTTCACTTAATGACTTCTCAATCATGATCTGATGGTCCTGTGTGAACGTGATCTGCAGGTTCACCAGATCAGAGACCTCCAGACCATCCATGTAAATGGTATATACCGGTGTAGATCCTCTGTACATGTTGCCTCCTTATGCTTTCTGCACCTTGTAAAGTGTGTAAGAGCTGCCGTCGTATGGAGCAAGACCGAAATATAGGTCTCCATTTCTGATTCCAAAGCTCACCAGTCCATTATCATTGTTGCTTATATTATTTCTGAGAAGCCTCGTCCTACATTCAGTGAAGTCATTTGAAACTCTTCCTAAGATAATGTACGAACCGGCTATTTCTTCAATGAGGACCCTGTCTCCTACTTCAGGATAATACGGTGAGAGCCACATATACTTTTTCGCTGTTGGTGTAGTTTCACCATCAATCAACAGTGTCACACCTTGCTTGCTGGTTACCGACTGCACTGTTCCAAGAATCATACAATCACCTTCTTTTCTGCATAATGGTTCATTACTTCTGCAGTTCCAAAAGAGTAGGACCACGATTTTTCGATATACAGCCCTGTCACCTCTTTATGTTCCACTTGAACGCAGTTTTCAAAATCGTGCCCAGGTTGAATATCCGAAGTGAACGTAACTCCTTCAATCGCCATCATTGAGTCTTGCAAAAGGTTATTAACATATTCCTCAAGTTCTTCCTGTGAAGCTATGCTGTCTAAATTGTAAACTTTGGCCAGTTTGTAGCCTCTTCGTTCTATAGATAGCTCGCTGTTTGGATTATGATTTTCGGCTGTATAAGTCATGACCGACTGATCCGGAGTGCTTACCACTCCTACAAATACATTAGGAATGTCATATATATCAAAACTTTCTAGCAGTCCTGGATTAAAGTTTGCCTTGTAAATGAACTCAGGAGCAGTCTTTCTTATCTTCCTTGTGCATTTTGCGTATCCATTCCCATCCATATGCAGCGTGTCATAGCCAGCTTCCGTCAGAAGAGAGTTAAGGCTTTTGAGAATGTTGTCTCCTACTGGAAATTCGCGATCAATCTGAAGAACGTTTGGAGACGCATCAATATACTGACGTACAAATCCGCATTCTGTCAGGATATCATTGAATACCTGTGTATACAGAGTCCCTGCCGGATAAAAGTGTCTGGTATCAAACGCAGACTGTGCCAAAATATATGATTCATCATATAATTCGAGATTCGAAAATTCATAAGCATCATCAAATGTCTTAGGGCTGGATATGACCATATAAATTCCCTCTCGATGCTCCACTCCATCATCAGTGATTACTACTGGTGATATTCTGTCACCCGTCCTGCTGAAATTCGGCACAGTTAAGTGCATCAATCCCATATTGCAGGTAATTGATGCACTTCTTTTTATTTCAGCGCTTGCATTGAACGTGATGTTACAGCTTTCAGCTGGAAGTGTGCCGATCGGGATATAGTTTCGCAAAATATCAATTCTATATCTCATAGACAATAGCCTCGTTATAGTCCGTTTCTTCCAGTGTGTACTGATACTCATGGACTCCGAACCAGTTCAGAGAACTCTGGACGTTTGCACAGATTACCCATGCCTTATCGCCTCTGAAATTACGATAGAAATATATCTGTCCTGGCTTTATATTTGCAGAACATGACACACTCCACGTCCTTGTCTGCATCTGCCCAACGTGATGGACAGGAACGCTTCTGTCAAGATATTTGACCATCGCTATATCTATCGTGTCCGAAGAACTCGTTTGTGGTTGTTCATCCAGTCTCTCATTCACATAGATTATTGAATTATCAGGAGAAATAAGAGCAGGTTTTCGACAGGTATAAATACCAGTTAAAACCGTATCCCCGAAGGTGTCGTCTGCATTCACTCCTCTGACAATATAGTTATCTGTTCCATTGCAGAAATAATCTCTATATGTGCCATCTGAAATATGCGCAATTACCTCACCATTTCTAATGATGTAATAACTGTCAAAGGAACCGGAAATACTGATCTCATTAAACCCTTCCTTCATCTCCACAGAAGCATTTGGGCCTGGTAAGCTGCCTGCCTGGCTGTAAGTGGTTGTAGCCCATTCAGAAACAAGTCCAATATTGTTAGTTATCCTGACTTTTATCTCATATACTCCATCGACCAGATATTTGTTACAGAAGTATTTCTTCTCAGTCGAATACACCCAACCAGAATCGTATTCTCCGATAATTACCTGATATGCGATCTGACTCCCAGCAGTCCACTCGACAGTCAATCTTCCTGTTCCAGTAACAGAAGTTATAGAAGGCGGAGCAGGCGGCAATACATTTGTAAATGAAAGCACATTTGACCATTCGCTCGGAACATCAGCCTGGTTGTATGACCTTACTCTCCAGTAAACCATGCCCACAGTGAGTACGTTTGCTGTAAAAAATGTATTAGAAGTTTCTTCGTGCGCAGCAACATCAGTCCACACTACTTCATCAGAACTAATCTGAAGATCAAATGCGAGCTGTGAGCTTCCTAGTGAGTTTTCATATAGCCATGCAAAACTTACTGATCCATATGTCACGAAATTGCTTGGAGACATAGCTGTAACTGTACCGACAACATCTCCAGTTGTGACGGTATAGATCTCACTTGTAGCCGTGCTTCCATCGTCAGAAACAGCCGTAAAATAAAAGTTATATTCGCTGTCGTCATCAAATGTATTGGCAGGAATTGTGACTGAATCGCCAGTGAAAGCAATACTCGTATAAGTGCTTCCGGAAGACTTTTTGTAGTAAAAAACGCCAGATTCCACTGTGTATTGCTCAATCATGGAGCTGACTGTTGTCGGCAATACTTTCACTACATTGGAAATATCAGCAGGAAAATATCCGCTTTTTTTACTTGATTCAATAACAAATATACCATCGGTATAGTTAAGCCTTAGCTTTACTGATTCAATTTTATACGCACTCGCAGCAGAGACGGTTGGATGTCCTTCAAGTACACCAATATATATTTTTCCGTTTGCAGCATTCAGGATGGGATCAATGGCTTCCTTATAACTGTTTGCATAAGGGCCCCCATATCGTGTGTCGAAGAAGGATTCGCTGCCAGGGCTTGTAATCGCTTTGCCTACGAAAAGATTCAAATCCACCCCATTATTTTTGAATAAATAAAACGGCGAGGTATAAGATTGAGCGCTTGAATTTATCCCCGAGCCTTCCAACTTGTTAATGATTCCGTGTCTATATGCGGCATCCCTTGGAATGTCAAATTCAGCAAAAACAGCTCTTTTGTTAGTAAGCTCAAACGGCGGATTAGGACCGCTAACATAAGCTTCCGCTGGGTCTTTTGCTGTGACATATCCATATTCAACTTGCCATAGAGCCGTAGAAGTAAGTATGACTTCTGCCATTTACACTGTCCCCATCCTTTCTGTCCGCTGCGCGTTCTGCATGATCCGCACTACATCGTTAAATTCTTTAACATTCTTAGCATCGATCGTAATATTGAACACATTTCCGCCGGATGGTGCCCGTCTTCCGCTGCTGATCGGAGTGACCACCGGAGCAGATCCGGACAGATCCAGAATCTCTGGTCCGGACTCGCCAACCACAGAAAGCACTGACTTAACCACACCCCCGTTTGCATACCCATCTATAGAACCGTTTTTATCGTTGCGTTCTCTTTCTCGTTCTGCATCTCGCAGCCATTTATCCCACGCAGATGCTGAAGACGACCCAACATGATCCAAATCAAGCAGGCCGAACGTAACTGTGTTAATTAGATCGATAATTGCATTCAGTGAGTCTTCAATAAATTCAAATACCGGTGTCACAATACCAGAAATCATATCGCAAGCCGTTGACACACCATCAATCAGGCCACCTACAACAGTCAGTACCGCTTCAATAACAGGAGAAATCAGTTCAATCGCCCCGACTATGAAGTCAATCCCGGTTGTGATGATATTCTGAATCTCAGGCATGTGGTCCATGACCCAATCCAATACTTCTTGGAAATACGGCATCAATTTCTCGCCGAGAGACCTCGTGGTCGCATCGAGAGCCTGCTGGATGGTGTCCTGAGTATCCTTGAATGTTGCTGATGCTTCAATCGAATCCTCAGACATCACAAGACCGAGTTCAGATGTACTGTCAATAAGTGCCTGAGTTTCTTCATTTGTCTGGTTAAGAAGTGGAAGCAGATTCTGGCCAGACTTGCCAAACATATCATTAGCCGCAGCCGCTTTTTGTGTCTGATCGTCTACATTCTGTAAACTTGCAACGACCTTCTCAAACATCTGCTCTGAATCAAGGTTCTTGATGTCATCCATGCTGATTCCAAGAGCAGTGAACTTATCAATCGCCGATTGTGTGCCATTCTGAGCATCCGCCAAAGTGTTAGTCATAGACTTGAAACCAGCAGACATAGAGTCAATATCGCCACCAGCAAGCCCAATCACATAATCCCATTTTTGATAGGCATCCGTACTCAGTCCGAGTTTTTGTGACATCTTGTCGATATTGTCGCCGTAGTCCGCAGTCTGGCTCGTAAGCTCATACAGCTTCTTTGTTATTTCTGCTACAGCTGCAACTCCGGCAACAGCCCATGTCCCCCACACAACTGCATTGTCTGATAAATTGACTCCCATCATGCCGAGAACGTCCTGAATACCTTTGAACGCTCTATTCAGCTTAGATCCGGAGGAAGTTCCGGATTCTGCTAGCTTCTCGAACTTAGTTGCAGTCTCCAGCGCGTCTTTCTGCGTATTGTGCAGAGACTTTGTCGCTTCATCGTTCTTGATGAGAATGTTGCCATATAACTTAAATAGCTCCATTTGCTCCCTCCATTTCCTTTTCCATCTTTGCAAACTCTGCTTCGATGTCTTCTTTTGTTCTGTTGTCCTTCTCAGTCAATGCCATGAAGTCGCTGAAACTGATATAGTTTTCTTTGCTCATTCTTCCAAGCAGTTGAACATAGACTTTGAACAATATCATTTCCTTCCGCTCCTCATGAATACTATCAGCGACTTTTCCGAGTTTGCTGATCGGAATCCTTCGCAGAAGGTTGTAGTCATATCCTTTAAACGTCTGTACGATGTCGACTACTTTGTACTTCGTACAGAACTCAAAAAAGTTTTCCATTGGTCGATATTGGCAATCTCACAGATGCCTTTCGCCACATCTACCAATGGCATGTTTCTGATTTCATCGACAGGCTTCTCAAACGGACCGGAAAGAAACTGGTAGATCTTCTTTCTGTTGTCCTCTGTACCTGCCTGTTTCATGAATACAAACAGCGCCTGAATCGCGAAGCCTTCCGGATCGGACCGGTCAGCCTTTGCCAGCTTCGCATAAACTTCTGGAAGCTGGAACATTTCAAGCAGTTCAGAAGCATTGAATGTATCGTCAAGTGTCAGCGCTCTCATGGTTTTCTCCTTTTTTTATAAAAAGCAGGAGAGCCTGCAAGTACAAGCTCTCCTTTTTTTTCGTTACGACGCAAAGGCAATACTGTACGGAGCTGTATACTCCCACAGATCACTCTGCACAGCATAGCACGCTTCAAAAGTGATATTCGTTACCACTTCATCACGCTCATTGAACTGCCAGTCAATATTAGACTTGCAGAATGCATTGTGCAGCGTAATTGTCACAGTCTTGCCTTCTTTGGTTTTAGCCAGGGCTACTACCTCATGATAGTCAGCACTGGTAACACTTCCAGTTGGCTCAAGTGTGCCGGAAGTGTTCTTCGCAGCAGGGAAGAGCAGAATGAACTCATCCGGAGTCATGGTCAGCTGGTTGATGCTCAGCGTCGCACGTTCTTCGTCAAGGATCTCAGAGTTTACAGTGTCTCCCATGTCGCCATTTGCGTTGATGGCATGGAATACACGGTTCACAGTGAATCTGTTTGCTCCCCTGGAATAGCCGAGATTGGTATTATCGACTGTGCACTTCAGAAGTCCGAGAATAACTTCCTGTTTTGACATTGTCATATAACTAGGTCTCCTTCGTATCCAGTTAGTGTGAAACGGACATCATACCTTCTGATACTCTTATCCTTCTCTTCTACCTCGGAGGCAGAGTCAAAGTAAAAAGTATACGTCAGGTCGGTGTCGTTGAATGACTTGAAGTAGAATGCATCTTTGACGGCCTTAACCATCACGTCCAGATCTTCGCTTTCGCCAAGTTCATTAACTTTAGTGATGCAGTTTACAACAAGTGAATAATCGTTGCGCTCATGGTATTGCTGAATCTCATCCAAGTGGTAGACAAGATAATTTGCCGGAACATCATCCGGTGCTTCTCTTTCATAGGTCGGATACAGCTCTGAAAGAATTGAATAGATTAGTTCTTTCTCAACTTTCATCC
>Ga0326511_10004875_pt1 | contig 10641 bp, 6 predicted proteins | sample 0_2496_0518_D_FD_203701 | JGI IMG/M metagenome (GOLD analysis project Ga0326511, IMG submission 203701) | Bovine rumen microbial communities from UC Davis, California, United States - 0_2496_0518 | ecosystem: Host-associated > Mammals > Digestive system > Stomach > Rumen | place: USA: California... | reverse complement strand
GACAAGGAGCTCACCCTCAATCAGGTGGCTTACAAGCTCGGTTTCCAGTACCCCCAGCACTTCACAAGACTGTTCAAGAAGGAGGTCGGCATGACACCATCAGAGTATAGGAATTAGAAAAGCATGAAAAGAATTTTATTATTTGTAATTGCTATAATGGCTATGGTAACAATACAAGGTCAGACGCTGACAGAGCGTCAAAAGGGATTGGCAGCATGTGCCTGTCTGATGGCACAGGGAGATATGGAGCGGTTGGAACCTGCCGTGCAGATGGCACTCAACAACGGCGTGACCATCAATGAGCTGAAGGAAGCTTTCTCACAACTTTATGCATACACGGGATTCCCACGCTCGCTGAATGCATTGGGTGTATTGAACAAGGTGTTGGAGAATAAACAGGCAAACTGGCAGGAAGGCAAACCTTGGACGCGCCCAGCCGAATGGGGAGATGCAAAAGCGGCTTACGAACTGGGTAAGAAAAACCAGACACAACTCTCTGGCCGTGCTTTCGACTACGACTTCTGTCCGCAGGACGACTACTATCTGAAGTCACACCTCTTTGGTGATATCTTCGCTGGCGACCAGCTCTCACATGCTGACCGCGAGATAGTAACCGTAGCAGCCCTGAGTGGTCTCGAAGGTGTGGGTCCGCAGTTGGCTGCTCATAAACAGGGAGCCGTGAACATGGGCAACTCGCAGGAACTCGTCGATGAACTCTGTACTTGGCTCGACAGCGAGGGTTATACCTTGCGTAGCAAATGGCCCAAGGGCAATCCTAATACTGCCTACGCTCAGTACTTCATCGGCAACAGCTTTCTGGCCGATGTGGGTGGCGGTGTGCATAACGTCACCTTCGAGCCGCGCTGTCGCAACAACTGGCACATCCACCACAAGGCCGTGCAGGTACTCATCTGCGTCAGCGGTCGTGGCTGGTATCAAGAATGGGGCAAGGAAGCCGTTCCAATGACTCCCGGCACCGTCATCGCCATCCCTGCTGAAGTAAAACACTGGCACGGAGCCGCCAAAGATTCATGGTTCCAACATTTGACTTATCATAAGGATGTCCAAGAAGGTTCGAGTAACGAGTGGCTTGAACCTGTGACTGACGAAGTGTATAACAAACTAAAGTGATATGAAGAAAGTTGTACTAGCAATGGCAGCACTGTTGACTATAAGCCTAAGTGCCTGTTCACAGAGTAATAAAATAGAGAGTAAACAAATGAAAGTATTGGTAGCTTATTTCTCGGCCTCTGGCGTGACGGAGGGTGTTGCCAAGCAGTTGGCAGAAGTGACGGGCGGAGACCTGCACAATATTCAGCCCGAACAGCCCTATACAGATGCAGATCTTGACTGGCGTGACAAACAAAGCCGTTCGTCTGTTGAAATGAAGGATAAGAACTCACGTCCTGCCATCACTAACAAGTTGGCGAACATGCAGGACTACGATGTAATCTATGTCGGATTCCCCATCTGGTGGTACACCTGTCCGACGATTATCAACACCTTCATGGAGTCCTATGACTTCAAAGGCAAGACCGTCATTCCCTTCGCCACCTCCGGCGGTAGTAGCATCAAGAAGGCCTGCGAGGACTTGAAAGCCGCTTATCCAGATGTAAACTGGAAGGAAGGGAAACTACTGAACAGATCAAGCAAACAGGAATTAGAGATTTGGGTAAAAGGATTGTAACAACAAAAACGTCCGTGTCACAAAAGAATGGCACGGGCGTTTTTGTTTTAATCACCATCATCTTCATCCTCTTCCATCTTGCAGATTTGCCGCGTCTCTTTACGGGCTTCCTTCCAACGGGGGAAGAACTTATCCATTAGTGCATGGAAACGGGCATTGTGACTGGGTTCAAGCAGATGGCACAGCTCATGAACCACCACATGCTCGACGCACCATTCCGGCAACAGTAGCACGTATGCACCGTTTAATTGTAGAGAACAGAAAGGGATTCCATACAAAAAGTATTTGCCTGTTCCTATTCCCAATCGAGCAGAAAAGCGTAGTGGTAGGGTTTGTTACCATCGATGGTATACTGGGGTAATGTGCGCTGGCCCCAAGTATCGACGCCACCAACACCATGAACATTTAGGTCGATATTGAGATTGACAAAACGGTCTCGCTGGATTTCGTGAGGATGCTTGGCGGGTTCCAAATCTTCTTCACCATAGTCCCAGGCACGGATGCAGAGCGGCTGTAAGCCATCAATGCGGAGGGTCTTTTGACCGTTGCCCATCTTGAACCAACGGACATCCGTACGGCATCCATTATCCTGTGGATGGACGTATTCCGTTTCAAACTCACTTAAAGGCATCTCGTACCGTCCAACAAAGGCACTGCGCTTACGATCAGGATAGTTCTCCCACGGGCCTCTACCATAGTACTCTATCGCCTTAAAGTCGGCAGGCAGACGCATACGCATGCCAAACTTAGGCAGCAGGGGAATATCGGTAGCCGTAGGACGATAATCCATATCCACCTTCATGCGGCCATCTTGGACGATGGTATAGGTGATGGTCAGGTCTGCTCCAACAGGAAGCGATGTCTCGCTGATGATTTTCAGACCGTCGTCACTGGCCTCCGTGCGGAACGACTTATTGGTACGCTTTGTAGCGGCATCTCTCCAGACACTTAATCGCTGGGCAAAATGAGCAGCATGCTGATTGTCGTTTTCCGGTTTCCAGAAGTACGGTTCCAAAGGATTGACCAGCATTTCTTTGCCATCTACCATCCAACTGACGAGAGCACCTGAACTGTTAATCGTAACAGTCCCCTGGTCGGTGTATGCGACAAGTCCTTGGGTCGTCTTTTGCACTTTCGCAGGTGTGCCTCCAAAGGCTGACCAGAATTCCTCAGGCTTCAGGATGAATTGTTCACGGGCGACCGAATAGTCTGCCTGTGCCCAAGGTGTATCCTGACGCAGACGGGCATAGACATTCAGTATCAACTCTGCCTCGTTGTAGGGGTAATAGGGATAAGGAATCTCAAACTTGTCGCCATGAAGAATGGGAATGTTCCCAGACACCAGTTCACCATTGTGATAGACCTCGCAATAGTAATCGTATTCTTTGAAGTCTGTAAAATAATCCCGATTGATGATGCGGATAGAGTCACCCTCCTGCTTAAACGCAATAGGCTGATACACATATTGCACCTCGTAGTAATGAGGATGGGGGTTACGATCGGGACCTATGAGGCCATTGATGCAGAAGGGGCCGTCATTAGGCTTATCGCCGAAATCGCCACCATAGGCCCAATACGTCACACCATTCTCCTTCTTAGCAATGCCTTGGTCCACCCAGTCCCATACGGCAGCACCAGCGATACTGCTATCAGCATAAATGACATCCCAGTATTCCTGCAGGTTGCCCATCGAGTTACCCATGGCGTGGGCATATTCGCGGGCTATCAGCGGCTTCTCCGTTTCCTTCTCAGCCTCTGCCTTCAGAACATCGGGCGTGGGATAGCCAAAGTCGTGGAGAGCCGAGTAACGCGGATGACAATCATAGAAAGGCAATCTTGTAGAATCAAGACGGCATACAGCATCATACATCGCCTGAATATTCGGTCCTACCCCACCCTCATTACCTAAGCTCCAGAGAATGACACAAGGGTGGTTGAAGTCACGTTTCACCAATGACTCGGCACGATCCACATGGGCACGCTCCCATAACCTGTCCTCGCCCATCTCATGATTGGCATAGCCATAGCCGTGACTCTCCTGATTAGCCTCGTCCATCACATAGATACCCCAACGGTCGCAGAGTTCATAGAGATATTCGCGGTCAGGATAGTGCGAGGTGCGCAGGAAATTGATGTTGGCCTGCTTCATTAATCGCAGGTCGAGCTCGTAGGTGGCATCGTCCACATAACGACCTGTCAGCGGATGATGGTCGTGACGATTCACGCCACGCAACTTCACATTCTGGCCGTTAATCTTAAACACCTCACCCACGCACTCCACACGCTTCACGCCAAAATGATAGTCGAAGTGCTCAAAGACCTCCTCCACATGAGTGGTTTTCAGTTCAATACTGCAAGGATAGAGATTGGGCTTCTCAGCCGACCACAAGCGGGGTTTGTCTATCAAACAGGTAATCTTCACATGTGTAGTGTCGCCAACAGCAAGGCTTTTCAGGAATCCCTCCTTCATCCTGCCATCGATTTTAAAGACGGCTTTGATGTCCTCGACTCTCTGTTTGCCTGTGTTGCAAACAGAGATATCAGCCGTCACAGTGGCCTGCGAGAAATCAGCATTAGGTACAGCCGTTACGTGATAATCGGCAATATGCACCAACGGACGTACCCACAGCTGCACCTCGCGGAAGATACCCGAAAGTCGCCACATATCCTGATCCTCCAGATAACTGCCGTCGCTCCAGCGATACACCTCTACGGCGAGTTTATTGCTGCCCTCACGCATATATTTCGTCACATCAAACTCTGCCGGCGACATCGAGTTCTGACTATAGCCCACCTTCTGACCGTTCACCCATACATAGAAAGCCGAATGCACGCCACCGAAATGCAGGATCAGATTCTGAGAGAGCATCTCTTTTGTGACATCGATAAACGTCACATACGAGCCCACAGGGTTCCGGTTCTCGTAGGCCGTCCAATCTTGTGGTGGCTCACTCGTCACGCTGGGTCTGTTCCGTTGGAAGGGATAGCTGATGTTGGTATAGATGGGTGTACCGAATCCCTGCATCTGCCAGTTGCCGGGCACCGTAATCTTATCCCATCCGCTCACATCATAATCCTCACGATAGAAATCCACAGGCCGCTCTTCCGGATTCCGGCTCCAATGGAACTTCCACTGCCCGTCGAGACTGACAATCTCATTACACTCCGTCCATTTCGACGGCAGTTGCAACGTGGCGTGATAAGGCAGTTTGTTAATCCCTAACACAGCAGGATTCTCCCAGTCATGCGTCTGTGCCTGTGCCGTTAAACTCAGCAGCAGGACAACTATGGTCAAGACTCTTTTCATAATGAACAGTTATTTGGATGGTGTTGTGGATTGTATGAAGATGGAGGCTGTCGGCAGGCTACTCTTGATGCAGACCTGAGCCTTACCTTTTTTCTGCGAACTGCGTACGACGAGCAGGGCACGACCCTTCCATGTAGTGACGCGTGGTGAAGTATAAGGCTCACAGTCCTTAAGGTCGGCAGAGGCAAAAGACAGCAAAGTGCCTTGTCCCTTCACGATAGCCTCGCAGGGAATGGCTGCATTAGGGCAGACGCGACCTTCGCGGTCGATAACTTCGACGGTTATAAATGACAAGTCCTGACCACCGGCAGTCATGACATATCGGTCGGCAGTAAGGCGAAGACGTGCTGGTTCTCCGGCTGTGCTGAGTGTTGCACGCTTTCCACCAGCTTCAGCACGCAGTGTTCCCGCTTCGTAGGGCACCGTAAAGACTGCCTTATACTCCGTTGACTGGCTGACAGCCTTGGTGCCGATGGGTTTATCGTTCAGATACAGTGTTACTTCCGGCGCTTTCGTATAGACCTCCACATCTATCGGCTTACCTTCCCATGAAGGCCAGTTCCAGCTTTCCCATGTCGGCCACACGCTCCAACGGGTTTCAAGGATCTTTCCATGATAACCGTCAGGTTCTTTCACAGCCATATACAAATCCTTTGAGTCTTTCCAAAGCATCTCGCGATAGTGGCTGATGGGTTTGCGCCAGCCTGTGACATCCACATCGCCGCAGTAGGCACCGTGCCAGTCGGGCTGGCCGCCGTCAACATAGTGCTCTCCCGCTCTCTCACCCTCGTAGTAATATCGACCGATGCCAGCCTCGCCAAGATAGTCAAGACCCGTCCAGACAATGTCGCCGATGATGTAGGGATAGCCGTGTACCAATGCCCAATTCTGGAAAGCATCGCGTGGATAACTCTCCGTCTGCCACATCACACGCCTAGGATTGCGTTGATGGTCGGTAGCATGCTTATGGATCATGTAGTTGTAACCACCAATATCAAGCACATCGAAGTGCGGATCGTAGATTTCCCAGTCATCGTCCCAGGCACAGAGCGCCTCAGTCACTGGGCGCGTCTTGTCGTAATCCAGAATGGCCTGCTTCAACTGACGGGCCGTGGTAATGACGCGGATATCCTTACGCTCTATCACCTCGTTGCCGATGCTCCAGCAGATGATGCTGGGATGATTGCGGTCACGCTCCACCATCGCACGGATATCCTCTCGATAGCACGAGTCAATCAACGTGGAATAATCGTAGGGCTTCTTGGCCGTGCGCCAGCCGTCGAAGGCTTCACCGATAACGAGCATTCCTAACGAATCGCAGGCATCGAGGAAGGCACGGGTGGTAGGGTTATGACTGGTGCGGATCAAGTTAAAACCAGCCTCTTTCATCTGCCGGACCTTTCTTATCTCAGCCGCATCGAAGGCCATAGCCCCGAGCACGCCATCGTCGTGATGCACACAGGCACCGTTGATCAACAGCGGTTTCCCATTGAGCACAAAGCCACCCTCGGCATCATACGAGAACGAGCGGATGCCGAAACGCGCCCGGTGCTCGTCGATGACAATGCCCGACTCCTTCAGTTCCACCTTCGTTTCATAGAGGTAGGGATCGTCGGGCGACCACAGATGAGGGTTCCTGACGGCATAACTGGTTGCGACGGTCTTTGTCTGACGGGCGGGAACGGCCACCATCATCATGCCGCTATCCACAACGACCATAGCGTTCCTGTCACGGTCCGACTCGTTGGCTACCGTGACCTCGACACCGACAATCGCCCTCTCTGCTGATATGTCGTGCGTGGTTACAAATACACCGTTCTCCGCAATGTGCAGGGCTGGCATCGCCTGCAGCCACACGTGGCGGTAGATGCCCGAGCCTGTATACCATCGGCAGTTGGGCTGCTCGCTGTTATCGACCTTGACAACCACCTCATTCTCGCGCTTGTCCTGATACAAATACGGCGTCACATCGACGGTGAACGGCGTATATCCGTAGGCATGCTGCCCCGCCTTCTGTCCGTTTACGAATACCTCCGCCTTCTGATAGACTCCCTCAAAATGGAGTTTCACGATCTCGGTCTTCGGTGTTGCGAATGTTTTACGGTATTCACCCTTACCGCCTGGATACCAACCGCCATCGGTGCCGCTGGTGCCAGTAGCAGGGTCAGGGGCATAGGCAATAGCCCAGTCGTGAGGTAAATCTACGTTGATGGTCTTGCCATCGTGTGTGAACTGCCAGCCGTTGTCGAATAACTGCCGCTGTGTCTGTGCGGAAGCACCAAAAGCCATGAGCCAAAGGCCAAAAGCTAAAAGCCAGTTTCTTTTCATATCTTACTTGATTTCAATATCTCCATATCCCATGCGGTCGCCCTCTGCTAGGTGGTCGGCGTCGAATTTAAGGATGCGAACCTTTGTCGCAGGAAACTTGATGGTTTGCCAGATAGGGTTGTTCACGATGTTTGAGAACTCGCCAGAGGCCAACTTCGTCCAGTTTGCCCAATCGGTAGATCCCCAAAGGGTATAATGCGTGACAATGCCTGCCTTTGTGTCTTGGGGAGGTAAGTATCGGAACGTTGTCAATGTCTGCTCTGTATCCCAGTCAATCATCATCTGCGTGGGCGTGCTGAAGAAATAATGGAGCACCGACGACTTCTTCTCGCCGCTATCTGGGATGTCGGCGGTAAGCTCTGGAGCGAGGTACACGCCGAGCCTCTTGATCATCGGTGCGCACTTACTGTCAGTAATGGTAAAGCGGAGCTTTGTGGCCTTAATGGTAGGGAAGCAAATAATGCGTCGGTGGCCGATAGTGGTCAGCCCGTCGCCATTCTCCACCAGTTCATCTTTCAACGGCATCCACTGGTCGTCAACCTCTGCCTCTAAAGCAAATTTCTTTACTCGCTGCCCTTGCGCAATGTCTTCCTCGGCAAGGAAACGGTTACAGGCTGTGGGCTCCTTAAAATCAATGAGAGTCTCATTCCCCTGCGTCTTAATTTTGGCTTTCTTAGTGAGGTCAGTCTTAAACACTTCGTCTATCATCTTTTTAAAAGCGATACCGCGCAGACTGTCCGTAGGATGAATGCGTCCGTTCGGCGCAATGGGGAAGTTGAGCAGCAACGTCGAGTTGCGACCCACTGATTTATAATAGGTATCCATCAGTTTCGATAGGCTTTTTACGTGAGCGTTCTCCGTCTCATGGTAGAACCAGCCCGGACGGATACTGGTATTCGTCTCACCAGGCACCCATGAGTCGCCGTCCTCCAGTCCGTAGTGCAACATGGGCCACGTCACCTCGCCGTCGTGGTTCAGCAGACTCCAGTTGGTCTCTCCTACATTGCCAGCCTCGGTACCCACCCAGCGCAGGTCACCGCGGTCGCTGCCGTCGTTCCATATCAGACATTGGGGTTGTAATTGGCGGATCATCCTGTATGTCTCGGGCCATTCATAATAGGTGGTACGGTCTATCTTGCGCGTCTCGTTGGCACCACCATACCAGCCGTCACCACCATTCGCCCCGTCGAACCACACCTCGAAAATGTCGCCATAGTTCGTCAGCAATTCACGCAGTTGGTTGCGGAAATACTCCACATAATCAGGACGTCCGTACTCAGGATGATTACGATCCCACGGTGACAGATACACAGCAAACTCAAGTCCTTCCTCGTGGCAGGCATCTGCCAACTCGCGCACTACATCGCCCTTACCATTCTTCCATGGCGAGTTCTTTACGCTATACTCCGTATAAGCCGATGGCCACATACAGAAACCACAGTGGTGCTTGGCGGTAAAGATAATCCCTCGCATCCCCGCCTGCTTACACACCCTCGCCCACTGCCGGCAGTCGAGATCCGAGGGATTAAACAACTTCGGGTCCTCGTTGCCGAAGCCCCATTCCTGGTCGGTGTATGTGTTCAGCGAATAGTGTATGAAGGCATACATCTCCATATCCTGCCACCGCAACTGGTTCTCCGTCGGCACAGGGCCACATGGTGTAGGTTTTGTTTCTTGGCCGTACGCATGAATCATCAGCGTGACCAATATTAAAACAATAATCTTTTTCATTGATGCTATTGATAGGTAATCTTTTGGATAATCTGACCAGGATCAACAATCGAAAGGGTCATCACGTGGTCATTACGCGTTGTATCAAGGGGTAGCGTCAATACAAATTCCTTGCGGTTCTCAAGCACTTGTATCTTCCACTCACGCCCCCATTCCTTGAAGAGATTCTCACAGACCTCAGCTTTACCATGATCGACGCTGACAGAGAAGCGGTTGCTGCGGTCAGTAGCCACAGGCCACATCGGAACTACGGAGATGCAAAGAGAAACGGAATCAGCATTCTTTGGCAGAACAGGAATTGGAATGTCGATGCTGCCAGTAATCTGCAAGTCGAGCGGCTGCCCCATCTGGAGTGCTTTCCAGTCGGTACCAATGCCATCAAGCAGACGGAAAGGCTCTGATATGGCGAGCGATGCGAGATCGATTTGATGACAGAACTCCGGATGCCTCTGACTGTCGGGCAGACGGTAGGCATCGGTTGGTGTGTCCGTATATGTCGGCATTTGATGATAAAGTGCCGTGTAGCCTGGCGGTACCTCCGAAATCATCTGGTTCCACTTGCCATCGAGTTGTGTATTATAACGTTCTATGAGTTTATCTATCTCGCGACAGGCATCCTTCGACTGCTCGGCAAACAAGACATTGCCCGTCTCATGGTTAGCCTGTGCATAGAGGAACTTACGGTTCATCTGGTAGGCAGAATGCACCGCATAGCCCAGCATCTCGAAAAGAGCGGGTCGCAGTTCGGGTGACAACTCTTGCTCGATAGCATCATAGGCAAAGCAGATATCTTGATAATCTGTCAATCGTTTCTGAGCCGTACCAGTTTGAAAGGAGAAATCGGTATCGTAGAGACGGCTATACTCTGGCGTATCCCATTCCATCTCGTAGCCCATGAACTCTGGCTTACGATCCCATGCCAGCCGATAGTAGTTGTCAAGGATAAACTGGAATTTAGGGGTGAGAGGTGAGGGGTGAGAGGTGTGAGATATGTCTTGAGGGGTGAAGATTTTGGCCAGCCAATGGGCCTGATAGTTGTTCACATTGTTATAACTAAACGCTTTGAAGTCGTAGGCCATATCCATGAACATCTGCATCTCCACCTCCATAGGCTTGATGTCACCCACATTGAGCAGCCAGTATCGGTCAGCACCAGCGGTATAGGCCTTGAGCAGTTCCTCATACATCAGCATAGGGGCAGTAGTTGAGATCCACAGGTTGTCGTGGGGCACACCGCAATAACTCAGATGATAATACACCCCACTGCGACCGCTGCGCTGTTGCTCTGCCGAGTTGCTGACACGCTTCATATAACCATAGTTGTCGTCAGGCCATACGATGGTGATGTCATCAGGTACACGCAGACCGGCGTCGTAGATGTCGAGAGTCTCCTTATAGGGTACAAATATCTGCGGTAGCTTCTCGGCCTTCTTATGTTTATACTTCACAAGAATCTCGCGTTGCTTGGCAAAGACTTTCTCCAATGTACGGGCACGGTCTTTGGGGTCGGTACTGCCCTTCATCGCCTCGTCATGCAGACCACGCATACCCATCGTATAGATATTTTCGTACTGAGCGGTCTCACGAA
>Ga0326511_10004874_pt1 | contig 10645 bp, 17 predicted proteins | sample 0_2496_0518_D_FD_203701 | JGI IMG/M metagenome (GOLD analysis project Ga0326511, IMG submission 203701) | Bovine rumen microbial communities from UC Davis, California, United States - 0_2496_0518 | ecosystem: Host-associated > Mammals > Digestive system > Stomach > Rumen | place: USA... | reverse complement strand
CAGTATATCCGATTAAAGATATGAATGATTATTTGTTTAAATCTCGCAAAGGTGATAGTTATATAGAAGAAAGTTCAATATGGAGAATAATTAAAGCAACGGCAGCAGAGGCAGGAATAAAGCAGAATATAGGTAGTCATAGTCTGAGAAAGACATTTGGCTATTGGATATGGCATAACGCAGAAGATAAGAATGAAGCTCTTTGTATCTTACAAATGGTGTTCAATCATTCTAGTCCTGCAACAACAGCTAAGTATATCGGTATAACAGATGGAGAAATTAAAAATGCTTTCAATAGTATAGCATTAGGGATAGAATAGAGAGGCGATATGAAATGAACCTTAGAAAAGCTCAAATAATATGTAATCAAATAGAAGCTCAGTATGGTATAGGTGAAACCAAATGGAATGATATCTATACCTCAGAGCAGGAACTTATCAATGATTTGAAATACGTTTACATTCCCAAAGATAGAACAGCTCCTTTTGGAACATTCAAGGGGTATGAATACATATATTCATTCGCTTATTATGTTCGTAAGGGTTGGAAGTTAAGTGATAAGCAGATAAGACAAGCAAAAAGATTAGCTAAAGAAATTAAGAAAGCCAGCATGATTGCTGAATGTTATAAGGAGGAATAATATAAATGGATATGATAGATAAAGCAATTAAAGAATGTAAATGGCGTAATACTAAAATGGGTGTGGAAATATGCAATGGAAATCTTAATCTTTGTTCACTTGAAATTGAGCATGGTAGATGTGAAGCATTAAAACAATTGTTTAGTGGAACATTTGAACAAGGGCTATTTAAAAAGGAGAATGATTATGACACAAGTAAGAAGATATAAAGTAGAATGTAGGATAGATGTATCAGACGATGATGTGTGGGCTTATTTGGAAGACCAGGGTGAAGATACAGACAAGCTACAAGAAGATGGTTATGAACTCACCGATGAAGACTGGACTAATACCGCAGAAGCATTGTTCTTAGACGATGATTTTACTTATTACGACTTTGAGGAGGTATAAATATGAGAGTTACAAATAACATATTAGAAATAATCAACTATTTGGAACTTATTATAAAGACTTTGAGGATAGACCACGCATGAGTAATGGTATGTTGAAGTTTAATGTTAATGATTTGCAGACTAGGGGAGAGGTTCTGCAATGGTATATTGAAATGAACAGTGGTGGTGTAGTTCATTCTGATGAAGAAATCAAAAGAGTAAAGAAACTACTTGAACAGGAGGAAAACAAATGAACATTATAAAACATGGAGATTACATGATAACAAAACCTGTAAAAACATTTAAGTGTCCTAGCTGTGGCTGCATATTTAAAGCTAATCACGATGAATATAATGAAATAGTTGCAGGATTATATACTGCTAAATGTCCTGAATTTTGGTGTGAATATCCCGATTGTTTTGAAATGGTTGATTGGGATGAAGAAAATGAAGATGATTAAGAAAAATATTTAGATGGGAGTAAGAAACTTAATGATAAATATAAAAGACTTCAAGGTCGGTGATGAAGTAATCACTGTTATCAACGAAAGAGATTATGTTAATGGTGGCAGAAAAGACACAATCCATAAGGAAAAAGTTATGTCAGTTGGACGTAAATATGTTCAGGTCACACGATTTGAAGATGAAAGATTTACAGATAAGTTTTTAGCAAAGGATTATTTTCCGTATGGACTTGTTAAAGCTAATGGTATAGGTGAAAAACTTTATCTATTCAAGTCGATGGAAGATTATCAAGATTACAAAAAGTCATTGCAGTTAATCGACTTTATATACGATAAATTGCATTGCAGCAATGAGTTGCGTAATCTTACATTAAAACAGCTTGAAGCTATCAAGGAAATTATAGAGGATAATATGGAGGATTAAATATGAACCCTAAATATTTTATTGCACAGGAAATGCTAAACTACAGGAAAGAAAAAGTTATTGGCTATTATGCTGAGGATAGAGCCAGTGGAGGTTATCCTTATTTCAACGACTGTCTAAATAATAGCGAAGTAAAAACCTTTAAAACGCTAGAAGATGCCAAACAGTTTCTTAAAGAAGAATATCAAATCAAAGATGGAAAACTTGGTTTTAAGGGTTATTATCAGGATAATCTTATAGGATTTCCTAGAATAGTAAGGCTGTCTTTTATAACTGAATGTGTATGGGAAATGACTTAAAACCAAATTTAGGAGGATTAATTATGGAAGTAAACGCACAGTTGGTGATAGATATACTTGAATACTATAGGGGAAATCTGTATGATGCGATTCATTTTTCAACCAAACCTAGAAACATGAAACTATATTCAGATGGATATATTTTTGACGAAGACAAATCGGTTAAATGGAATAGGGAACAAATAAAAATTAAAAATGCTGAGTACGAAGCGGAACAGAAACGACTTGTAAAAGAACAGGACAATATCATTCAGAAAATTTGTGATGATATGGCAGAGGATATCTTTAATCTGTATAACGATTACGACCTTGGATTGACCTTGCCTGAAATTCAGTTAGCGATAAATCATGCAGTTAACACAAAAGGTATATGGGAAATAGATGATATTTTCAGTCATGTCGTTGCATATTTACAGATTCTTGTTGATTATAAAGCACTTAATATAAATACTTGTAAAGAAGTTTATGTAGTTCGTTCAGCAGAGTGTGACTTTGGCAGACAGATTCTCGGTATATTTACAGAAGAAGATGCGGCATATGATTGTGAAGCGTATTGGAATGAAAATGATTGTGGTTCAACTAGCGTAGAATGTGAACCAGTAGCAGATAAGTTTGAGGGTGATGATAATTGGGAGGGTCGTGAATGAAAGCATTTATTTGCTTTGCAGAAATGTATGATGGAAAGAAACAACCTATGAGAGTTTTTGCAGATACCAAAGAAGAAGCCAGAAGTCAGCTTATTAAACAGTTTCCTAAGTTTTATATCGGAGAAGCTATGACAGTAAAAGAATATAAAGAAAACGGAGGTGGCAAGAATGACTAAGGATGATTTTATGAGAGGTGTAAGAAAGAAACTTAGTCCTATTGAATCTCAAATAAACGATATAAACTTTCTGGAAGTGCTAAATAAAATAATTGAATTAAAGGAAATGGAAGTCTTTATGGAAGGAGATTCGGATGATAGAATACACGAGCATGATGCCAGAGTGGAATTAATAGTTTTATACAAAGCACATAGTATGATTGAAAAGGAAAAATGGAAAGATATTTTTAGGAGGTGATTAATATGGTCAGTTCATCTTGACCTTGTAATATTATAACAGAGATAAAATACAAATTTTATGACATGATTATACACAATATATAGGGGTGTACTCCAAGTTACTATACTACATATTGTGTATGAGATACTATATATGGATATGGTATTGGCAAATTCTTTATATTGACAGAAAAATTATCTTATGCTATAATGTTACAAGTAAACAAAGTCAAATTAATAATTCGTGAGTAATTTATTGGACTGGTATACAAAAATAATATTTTAGCCCTTGACAAAATCGAACAGATGTTTTATAATGTTTATATAAAAGCATCTGTTCCTGTCTTACGAAAGGAATGAATGGTAATGAATAAAACTTATAAAGAATTTATATTGTCTGTGCCAGAGTCAATACAAAATGTAATGGAAAAATATTCTTGGATAGGCGATTTAAAATCAAATATTACTGCCGAAGAATTAGAACAAATCATAATAGACAATAAGCCTATTAGTAAACGTGAGATAACTGTAATACTAACAACCGCAGTAAGATATGCTAAGTATATTAATAATGATTATTTATTAAATGTTATTGAACAGGTAAGAGATATTGGACGTAGTAGTATATGGGAGATTGCCAAGCCAAATGCAGAACAATCATTTTTTACACGCAAAGAATTTAAGATTATTATTAAAGGTTTAGACCCTAATGACCCAGACGAGGGCTTTGAAGAAAATACCTTGTATTATCGTACACTTTTTTGGGCTGTATACGAGGGCATTTATAGTTATGATATGAGTGTTATAGAAAATGTTAGAGCATCTGATATCGACCTTATCAATAAGCAAATAACGTTAAGAGATGATAAAGGTAACATATATGTTATGAATGATATGCCTGAACAATTACTCAATGATTTAATCCTTTGCTCTAAATTGCAATATTGGGAACAAAGAAAACGTGGTAATAGTATGGCACGCTATGACATGATTGGCAAATATCCTGATGCTTGTTTTAAAGCCTTGTCTTCAAGAGCTAAACAGAATCTTAAAGCTGGATATCAAGCTAAATTAAAGAAAATAACTACTGCTTTCTTTGATAGTAAGATAAGTCCACCACACATATACTATAGTGGTATTGCCCATAGAATAGCAGACAGGCTTAAAGAGAATGACATATCAATCGATTCAGCATTTAGGCAAAGAAACAATGCTTTTTTACCTGTGTCTATTATAAGACAGGAATTAGAAAGAAGTCATTACAACAAACCTGTACATAAATTCAAAGAAATTATTGATGGTCATTTGGAAATAATGGAAGATTAATAATAATTTGAATAATAAAAATCCCATTCCGAAGCCTGTCGCCAAACCGATTTCGGAATGAGATTACACTCACAAGTTAATAACAAGGAGCTATTATATATTTTATCATATTATACGCTCCTTGTAAAGAGAGGATGCGCATTTTATTATGAATAAATTGAAAACAATGGTAGATAACAAAACAACCGAGACAACAAATAATACAATTGAGAAAGTAAAAGAGATTTTGAAACTTGCAAGCCCTAAGTATGACTTGCGTAAACATGATTCAGAAGATATGTTTTTAACCAATGGTCGTAAAGCTGCACTACAGCGTGGAGTAGCATCGGTTATAAATATAATGATAGGTAAACAGCGCAAGAATTATTTTGAGTCATGGCTTGGAAGTGAAATTGTCAATCCAATAATAATAATTAGGGACACATACTTCACTATTAAGGGTAGTGGATATTCTGATGTTTCAATTGATTGGGATTGTGTTGCAGTTACAAACATTAAACATGACCATAATGATGAACGGTTCAATCAGTATTGTGTTTCGTTTACAGCTTGCAACCGAGATTATCAGATTCTTATTAGAATTAACAAGCAGCTTGAAGATTATTATTGGTATGCACGATAACTATGTCCGTTCATTATTCAAAAGCAATTATGAACTTTTTGTAAATCTCAAAAAAAGCCCTTGACATTTCTAATGATTTAGGGTATAATATATATGTAAGTTGAGAACAAACCTAAACGCAGGACATAAATCTTGCGTTTAGAAAATAAAACAATGGGCTTGGCTTACATATATAATATGTGCCATTAGCTCAGTTGGTAGAGCAACAGACTTTTAATCTGTGGGTCACGGATTCGAGTTCCGTATGGCACACTATCTGAAAGTACAGTAATTTATGTGTAACATAGATGCATAAATGAGATACAAGTAAGCGCAGTCCAGCGTCACGGAAAGTCAGTTCGTGTTCTGGCGTATAGGTTGATATAAATAATACGACCAATGGCTGTGAGGTAAATCGGCTAGCCTATATTTCGGGATATTGTAATAGGTAGCAAACAAGACTTTGACTCTTGAAGTGTGGGTTCAAATCCCGCTCCCGAAACTTTAATACAAATAAAATAGAAAGGATAATGATATGTCTACTAAAAAACCTATTAATAAATATGTTTTAATTGGAAATGTTTGTATAGTATATACAAGCAAACGAGAAAAGTTTTTAGTTGATGCTGATAAATATGAGTTAATTAAAAATATTAGTTGGCATTTTGATAACAAAGGATATGTAACTGGCAATATAACAATTAATAAAAAACAACATAAAGTTAGGCTACATAGATTTATAACTAATTGTCCTGAGAATATGGTAGTAGACCATATTAATGGTGATAAATCAAATAATCGAATGTGTAATTTAAGAATATGTAGTGTTAAAGAAAATATATATAATTCTGGTATTCAAAAAAGGAATACATTAAATGCAAAAGGTGTTTCTATGACACATAGCGGTACATATCAAGCACAAATTCAAGTTGATGGAAAACTAAAATACTTAGGTTCTTACAAAACAATCAAAGAAGCATCTGATGCTTATGATTTAGCAGCCAAAAAATATTTTGGAGAATTTGCTAAATTAAATAATTATACTAACATTTCATAGTTTTTCTCCTTAAAATATGATTGAGTTCCTGAGTATGAACACAAACTGCTCAACTTAGGCGGTATAGTCAAGTGGTGAAGACGTAGGGTTTTCAACCCTAAGACGAGAGTTCGATTCTCTTTACCGCTATTATGCAAACGTAAACCCATGTAGAGCGCTCATGAGGTACATCGGTAAATGTTGGTTCGACTCCAACCGTTTGCACTATATCCAGTTTGTATACAATTGGATAAAACAAAAACGGAAAGAATGAGAGAGTTCTATAAACTTTGAAAAGTGTACATATTCAAAGTGCTGAGTTTTACAGTAAGGAACAGACAGAACGTTTCTCAGTGGCGACTCGGAAAGACGAGTATATGCAATAATAGCTTAGTGGACTAGAGCATCCAAGGTAAAACCGCAGACATCAAGGTGAAAGCCCTTGACGGAAGGGACACAGGTTCAAATCCTGTTTATTGCACCAGTAGGGTTGGGTAACAAATGAAACCAGACCCAGTGACTAAAAGTAATTACAAAGTACAGAAATGACTGCGCAATCAGAGTAAAGAAAGTAATGAAACAGGTCAGGCTAAATCGGGTTATGTGTAGTTGCGGGGACTTTAACCCGCCCATGCTCCTATAATCCAATTGGCAGAGATGACAGTCTTAGAAGCTGTACAGTGTGAGTTCGAGTCTCACTAGGAGTACCAAATGCCTACAAGATATGTGTTCCAGGATGGGTGGCTTGCATATATTCATTGGCAGAATTAAAGCCTGACAAAAGTCTGACTACTAGGAAAGACTAGCGTATGCACCTGTAGACCAATTGGCAGAGTCACAGAACTTAAAATTCTGAAAGCGTGGGTTCAACTCCCATCAGGTGTATTTGTTAAAGATTATATAGGGTGGTGATTAGATGTATAAATGTGAAGTTATCAATGGATATGCGCCATATAAAATTGATACTAATGGTGTAGTGTATAAAAAGAATGGTCAGCCTATGAAATATTCTTTGAATCACAAAGGATATTGTATGGTTAATTTCTATATCAATCACAAGCGTATTGGATTTGGAATACATCAATTAGTTGCAAGACAATTTATTCCAAATGATGACACAACTAAAAATCAGGTTAATCACAAAGATGGAAATAAACAAAACAATAATGTTAATAATCTTGAATGGGTATCAAATAAAGAAAATTCTGACCATGCTGTTTGTGCATTGGGTTGTAATGTTTCGTCTAATAATGGCAATTCAAAGAAAGTGATTGCCTTAGATAAAGATGGTAGTATTAAATATCGTTTTGGTTCACTTATGAGTGCTGTAAGATTTATGTCAATAATACATAACATTAAAATAAATAGTGTTAAAAATGGTATATATAGAGCATTAATAAATAATAAGTCTTACATGGATTTATTTTGGGAATATTATGATTGGTAAAATAATATGTAAGTGTATTCCCAATATTCAAATCTCCTCTCGCCCACTTATGCAGAATTGATGAAATAGGCAGACATTTGGGGTCAAGGGTTTGAGCGAACATCCGCAACCGTAGCCCTAAGTCTAATAGATGTTGGATTAGACATTACAGGTTCGAGTCCTGTATTCTGCATTATATGCTCCTATATCCCAATTGGCAGAGGAAACAAGCTCAAACCTTGTTAAGTGTGAGTTCGACTCTCACTAGGAGCATTATGCTCGTAGCTATTAGCAGAACTTGAAGTCATGTAAGTATAAATAATTGACGGTGCGAATTGACCTACCCTTAGTGGTCACTTGACAACATGGAAAGACAGTCGGTGAAGTACATCGTTAGGGTAAGGATAGATATGTACAGTCAATGACCCTTACCTAATAGGCATAGCTTAATTGGGAAAGCAACAGAGGGTGGCTCTGGAAGATGTGAGTTCGAGTCTCACTGTCTATATCATTCGTTATTAAAAATTAAAACTCAAAAAAACAAGAAAGGTGGTAGTTTATATGACTACAGAAAAGATGACTATTCACGAGGCTCTGAGCGAGTTAAAGGTACTCAATTCTAGGATTAACAAGGAGATAAGAGATGCAACGTTTTGTACTGTGAACAAACATAGCAATACAAAGATTGATGGTAAGCCTATTGATGAATGGAAGACTGATGTTAAGGCACAGTATCAGAAGATTATAGACTTGATAAAACGTAGGACTGCAATTAAGAAGGCTGTTGTCAAGTCTAACGCAGTCACCGAGGTTACTATTGGTGGAGAAACTATGACAGTTGCAGAAGCTATTGAATACAAGGACGTTGGAATTGATTTTACTGAAAATCTTTTGGAGAAAATTTCTACCCAGCGTAATCTGGCAATGGCATCTTTAAAGAACAATGAAGAAGTCCTTGAAACAAAGGCTAATGCACATATTGTTGCACTGTTTGGTAGTAAGGATAATGATGTTGACAGCGGTACAATTGAAACCACAAAGAAGAATTATATTAATAATAATACGTTGGACTACATTGACCCGATAAATACAGAAAAGGTTATAACAGAGTTGTTCGACAAGATAGATGTATTCCGTTCTAAGGTTGACTCAGCACTTAGCGTGAGCAATGCAACAACAATTATTGAAATATCTTACTAACTAAATATACAAAAAATAAAGTAATATAAATTTAATATGGCTACAAAGCGAAAACTAAAAATCATAATTCCCTTTCTTGACAGGGTTAAGTTAAGAAACCAACTGAATTTGTTACTGAAAACAAATACTTATTGTAATAGCCTGTTAAGCTATCGTACAATTATTGGATAATTAATTGTTAGAAGAACATAGGGAAAGTTCAAAGTACAAAGTTCAATCTTCAAAGTTGGAAAAATCAAAGTTTAATCGTTAGCTTCGGCTAATGTGATTAAAATTCAAACCACAAATCTTAAATTATAAGGCTTTACAAAATCCTTGATTTATGGTTAGGGTGGTAATTATGTGAACCTTTAGTACCCCACAAGGCTGCTTTGTAGCCATTATCCGTATCATTAGTTCAATGGTAGAACGTGTTGTAAATCCAGTAGCGGTGACAAGATAGGAGTTCGATTCTCTTATGATACATTTATTTTTATCACTATGTTCTAAAGTTACATATTAAAGAAAGGTGTTGATATTAAAGTGATAGAAATTATTAATGAAAACATTTTGCATAGCGGTGCAGACATTATTATTAATCCTGTAGATTGTAATGGTGTTCCTTGCAGCAAGTTAGGTGGTTTAATTGGAAATGAGATGCCCTGGGTTGAAATTGACTACAGGAAATATCTTAGAAAGCATAACAAAGAACAGCACAAGATACTTGGTACAGTGCAGTTTGTTCCCGCAGAAGTTTGGGCGCTTTGGCTTGTGAATACTATGGAAATTAATAATACAATAACTTCATGCGACGTGGTATCTTTTATTGCAAATTGTTTTGTTTGTGATAATTATAATGGTAACTATGATGTTGAGTCAACATTAAAATGTTTATCTGTAATTCGTGAGAGAGCAGATGCAAAATCAACCATTGCATTGCCAGAAGATTTTATTACTCATACTTCTGATGATTTTTGCGAAGAACTAATGGAAATGTGGAATCAGATAAAGTTTTATAAAACTACATAATAATTGGAGGTATACTATTATGGCGATAGCTCTTACGGCTGAACAGAAAAAACTTGTGGAAGACAATTACAGATTAATTTATAAATATGCAGGAGTACATAAGCTGAACATTGAAGATGGAGATATTTACGATGCTTTAGTTGATGGATTATGTGTAGCTGCAAAAAATTATAATTCTGAAAATGGTGCTTTCTCAACACTTGCAATGCTTGCTATGAGTCATTCACTGTGGAAAAAATGGAGAGATGATAAAGCGCAAATGAGAGCAAATAATAACTCACTTCTTAGCTTAGATTGTGATTATGATAATGATGGAGATGAAGTTACTACGCTGTATGATTTTTGCAAATCAAAAGAAATGTCTCCCGCAGATAGCATGAATATTAAAATGATACTTTCTATGTTTAACAAAAGAGAGCAGGAAATAGCAAGATATTTGTATAATGGTTATACTTATGATTATATTGCAAGTGTATTTAATGTTTCTAAACAGCGTATTCGCCAGATAGTTGTTCGTATGAGACAGAAAATATCTGATTGTTATGTAAATGGTCTGAACTTACATATATAAAATTATTGTTTTATGTAATTTTAGCTTTTACAAAAGCCGTAAATACTATATAAAACAATATCAGATAATCGTCTAATTATTATTTTTATAAATTAAACAACGTAGATAGGAGATTATAAAATGTCAGAAGCAAATAAAACAATAATTAAATCAGTTGATGTTCTTAGTTGTTTTGATGGAATGGCTTGCGGAATGTTGGCTATGCAAGGTGCAGGAGTTAAAGTTAATAATTATTATG
>Ga0326511_10004872_pt1 | contig 10646 bp, 19 predicted proteins | sample 0_2496_0518_D_FD_203701 | JGI IMG/M metagenome (GOLD analysis project Ga0326511, IMG submission 203701) | Bovine rumen microbial communities from UC Davis, California, United States - 0_2496_0518 | ecosystem: Host-associated > Mammals > Digestive system > Stomach > Rumen | place: USA... | reverse complement strand
GATGCTTGCGGAAGAAGTCCCAAAAATTTTGCAAATCGTGCCGTCAGAAGAAGCTGTTTTATGCCAACCGGAAAAGCAGGATATAAAAAATTATATTGCAGCTGGTGTATCTGCGATTATCGTTTTTATGAATGCAGAAACGAAAAAAGATTTAAAGCTTTATGGGAAAATGGATTGCTTCGTTATTTTGGGGATGAATATGCAGAAGCCTTGAATTTCTGGAAAAAATATTATATCAGTGTAATTTGACACCAAGAATGAGAAAAAACGGAAAACTCCGGAAAAAGCCGGAAAATCCTAAAAATGTCAAGAAAGCACCTGTAAATAGCCATTTTCAAGCCGAAAAAATCCGGAATCGCATATTGTTAAAACATTTAACTTGTCAAAAAGAAATCCCCTCTCGGAGTGCTGAAAAGCACTTTTCCAGAGAGGGGATTATTTTTTGAAAAAAGCGTTTAACAACCGTTTAACAGCTTTTAAAAAATGTTTAAAAAGTGTTTAAATGGCTGTACTGCGTGTTTAACGGCTTTTCATTTTTAAACAGTGTATGAAGCAGACAACACAATAAAGCCTTCCGAAAAAGCTGAAAATGATATGGGCATATGGGAAGTAATTTATGCTAATATGGGAAGTAGTTCCTATATCATTTTTATACACTCTGTATACTCTCATTCAGGGTTTTCTGAGAAAAATTCATCTTCATAATCATAGACCATATTCATGAGCCGAATTTTTCCTTTAGTTGGAAGTCGGTTGAACACACGCAGTAACTCTTGTTCATTTTCAGATAATTCATTCATTAAGCCTTCATGCTTAATTCCATTTACTTCTACATTGCTGCTATTGGTAATTGTTGGACTTTGAGTACCGATAGTAATTCCCTTATTTGAAAATTCCTGCTCATTTTCTCCAAGCAATTGGTAGTATGATATGTTCAAAAATTCGCAAATGGGGAGTATGTATTCCGCCGGAATGCTTCTGCCTAATTTAATCCAATTATTGATTGTAGATTTTGCAGCCCCAATAGCCTCGGAAAGTTCTTTTTGCGTATGATTCGTGCTTTTCAAAATATTTTCAAGATTTTGGCTAATATTCATAAATAGATACCTCTTTTTTTGTAATAATCTCTAAATAGGGATTTTTATTATTGACAAATCCTCGAATAGGGATTATAATATAAGTAGCTGATAAATTAGGGCAGAAAAAGCCCTATGATAATCATAGCACAAAGCGAATAAAAAGTAAATAGAATTGAGGTGATTTTTCATGACACTGGGAAACAGAATCAGAAACCGCCGCGAAGAACTGTGCATGACTCAGCCGGAACTGGCGGAAACTGCAAGACTTTCACAGAGCAGTATCTCACAGATTGAAAAGGGCGTGTTCATTCCTCGAGACAGCACACTGATTGTTCTGGCAGTTGCTCTGCGACTTCAGCCGGAAGAACTGCTCGGCATGAAATCCAATCAGATTATCAAAAAGGAGAAGAAAGCATCATGAAACACAGATTTACTTACAAAGAGCCGTCCGGAGCATGGGGTGTTCACGGAGAAGAATTCAGGAATATGAGCGATACCATGTACGGAGCGATGTGCAAACTGCTCGATTATGAAGAAACAGGGCTTTCTCCGGATGATGTGGAACATATTCAGCATCAGCTTAAAGAAGTGCATACCGGCATGAAAATTCAAGATTATGAAATTTTCGGAATCTTCAACGGCTACTGTATCGCATTTAACAGGAAAGCTCCTGACCCTTACGTTGTCTGGACAATTGATGCTGATAAGCATGGTGTTTATAATGGCAGATATTCCGGAACGAAAGCAGAAGCGGTCAAAGAATTTGCCGAACGTGCATTCGGTATCAATCTCGATGAGGTACAGAAATGACATTCAGCATTCATGATAATCACGGCTGGAAGGTTACATTCCACGATGTGACATTTGAACAGGCACATGCTCTGCTGGAAGAACTGAAAGACCGTTTCTGCTGGGACAGATTCAGCAAAGGTGATGCTCTTGATTTCGGCAACCATTCTGATTTCGTTACATGCATAAAAATAAACGAAGATGAAAATACTATTGATTTTGCGTGATATAAGCCGAAACAGCGGATTCGTCCGCTGTCTGCCGGAAATGGTCTACCGGTACTGATGAGGCAGACCGGAAAAGAGGTGAACAACATGAATCAGGCAGACATCATCAGACTGTATCTGGACAACATCAAGAATTCTATGAGAATGCTTTCAGAACTCATCTGTGGTTCTGACAAAGCAGATATGGTTGCCGAACTGACAGTCACAATGCTGGATTCCGAAGAGAAGGCAGAAGATAGCATTGACACATTTGAGCTTGCATTCTATGAGTCGGAACTCGTGAAAGAATGTCGGAGCAGTCTTCTGGAATCCAACAAAGCCGTTATTGTACACTTAGAAAAATTCCAGCTCCAGAGTTATCATTTTGAAGAGTTGATACATTCTCTGAAACTGGAAGACGATACATTAAGCGTAGAAATTCACTTTGCTTAATGTTCTGTAATCAGTGTACCACAAAATCCGACATTTGTCAAGAAAAATTTTGCCGGATTACAAAATCAGGCAGAAAGGAGAACTATGTGGACTATTTAACAGTAAAACAAGTTGCTGAACTGAAAAGTTGCTCTGAAAGATATGTAAAACAGCTTGCCAAAGAAAGAAAATTGGAAAGTATTCAGGAAATCAACAGCAAGGGCAGACCGAAATATCTGATACCTGTTTCCGCACTTCCGGAGAACCTACAAGCCAAATATTATCAGCAGAAGCGTACTGAAGCCGGAATTCTTCCGGAGAAGAAACCAGAAGCAAAGCCGGAAAAGCCAAAGCCTCCGCAGAGGACATTTGAACAGCTCTCTGATGAAGAACGTCAGCAGGTCACGGAATGGACAGAGATTCTCAACGAATGGCAAGCAATGCGTTCACAGTATCCGAAAAGCAAAACTGAATTCGATAAGCTGTATATCGGAAAGTGTCAGCTGGAACACCCGAATCTGAAAGTTTCAGAATCTATTCTCTACCGGAAGTGGGCGGCATACCGTGACGGAAATACAGAGGGACTTCTCGACAAAAGAGGCACATGGAGCAGAGGAACAAGCACGATTCCTGAACCCGTCTGGAATGCGTTTCTGTGCTGGTGGCTCGATGAAAACAAGCCGGCTGTCAGTCTTTGTTACAGAAATACAATCAGCTGGACGGAAGAATTTCATCCGGAACTGGTTTCGGAAATTCCGAATGAAAGAGCATTCCGGCGGAGAATCGACCGTGATGTAGACTATTATCTGAAAACGCTCATGCGTGACGGTGAAAAGGCATTTACAGACAGATGTGCCCCGTACATCATGCGGATGTATGATGAACTTGAAGCAAATGACTGCTGGATTGCTGATACGCACACACTGGATATTATCTCGAAAGACGGCACAACGAAACACAGACTGTATCTGACGGCTTTTCTTGATGCGAAATCTGGTATTCTGACCGGCTGGAACATTGCGGAATCAGCAAGTTCTGATTCTGTCCGGCTGGCACTCCGGAACGGCATTCAGAAATATGGGATTCCGAAGTGTATCTATGTCGATAACGGTCGTGAGTATGTGAATCATCAGCTCGGCGGCAGAGGACACAGAACCAAAAAGAATGAATCGCCTGCATCTGAACCGCCGCCGATTTTCAAGCGGCTTGGCATCGAAATGAGAAACGCTATTGTCCGGAACGCAAGGGCAAAGCCGATTGAAAGAACTTTCAGAATCGTGAAAGAACAGTTTTCTAAGCTATGGACAGGCTTCTGCGGCGGAACGATTCTCGAACGAAAAGAAAGTCTGAAACAAATTATCAAAAACGGCGGACTTCCTTGTGATTATGAAATCCGTGAACTGCTGGGCACATGGATTGACGGAGAATACAATCAGCAGCCATACGGCGGACGGGAACGCTGTTTCAGGGGCATGAGCCGAATGGAGGTCTGGAGCAATACCCTGACCGAAATCAGAAAGCCTGTCTCCGAAGAAGACTTGAATCTGCTTCTGATGAAAACTACCAGAAAGCAGAAAATCAAAAGAAACGGTGTTTCTGTTACGATTTCCGGAGAAGAATTCTGGTTCTATGACAAAATTCAGACTCTTGAAAATCTCCGCCGAGAGGTCTATGTCAGATACGACCCTGCTGATTTCCGGACAGCCCGCATCTATGATGCTGAAACGGACAGATTCCTGTTTGAATGGAAGCTCGCTGATGTGCTCATGGTCAACTATCTTGAAAAGAATCAGGAAACTGTTGCAGATGCAAATGCAAATATCAGAGCCGTTAAAAAATACGCTCATCAGCAGAAGAAACAGCTCCGGAATTCAGGTCAGCCTGCTCTGCTGGATATGCAAAAGCTCCGGATGCAGGCAAAGCTTGCTGACGGTCTGGAAACCAAAGCACCGGAAAAAATCACGCTTGTCAAATCCGGTGAGGAACTTCCGCAGAAAAAGGCAGCCGGTGCTGAAAACTTATCTGTACAGATAAATCTTGACCGGATGCGTGAAAATTATCTCAAACTCAAACAACAGAAAGGAAATGAATAATTATGATGAATTATACAAAAGAACAGCTCGAACTGCTTGATAAAGTAGAGCGGTATCAGAACAGTCACGGCTACAGTCAGAACGAAATGGGGAAACTGCTCGGATTTACTTCCGGCTCGATTCTCTCCTCACTTAGAAAAGGAACATACAAGACTCCGGAATCTGCTTTTCAGAAAATCGCTGCTTATTTCGAGGTCAAGGATGCTGCAAACAAGAGATGTGCAGAAGTACATTATGCACCAACCAATATTTCTTCTCATATCTATGGGCTGATTGGTGTGTGTCAGGCGGCAGGAGGGCTGACAATCGCTGTCGGTGATGCCGGAATCGGAAAGACCAAAGCAGCACAGAAGTTTCATGAAGACAATCCGACAAACAGCTATTATCTCACAATAAACCCTTGTTTTACAAGCGTGAAAAGCCTGTTAAAAGCAATTGCTTCCGAAATCGGTGCAACTGTAGAGCGTTCTGTAGATGACCTCTGGCTTTCTATTGTGAAAAAACTTTCTGACGGTACTGTTCTGATTCTGGACGAAGCACAGAATCTCACTATCAAAGAAATTGAAACGCTCCGGAGCTTTTCCGATTACTTTCAGTCCAGAGGTCAGACACTTGGCATCTGCTTCATTGGCAATCCGGAGGCAGTTGTCTACATGAGCCGGAAAGCAGAATTCGCTCAGATTTCAAACCGTGTCAGACTTCGCCGGTTCTATACCAGTGAACAGATTACTGTCGAAGATATGAAAATGCTGTTTCCGGTTCTGGCAGAACAGCACATGCAGAAAGAACTTGAATTTCTGCATAAAATTGCACAGTCTCCGCAGGCTCTCCGTGGTGCAATCAGTGTTTTTATGAATGCTTATGCCAGCGAAAATTACACGCTTGATGGTCTGAAAGTCGCTGCTGCTTATGCTGAAATTGAGGTGTGACTATGGAACTGAAAAAACTTCTGAAAACTTTTGACCCTGATACCAAAACAGATATGAAACAAAAAGTAAAAATTGTCAGCAAGAAGAAAGCTGATTCAACCATGAAATTACAGACAATGATAAGAATCGGCTGCTCTCAGAAAATTACACGGAATGGTGTACATCTTAATTTACACGGCAAGAAAATATGGTTCAGAGATAACATGATGCTGTGCCATATCGGACAGGAAGTATATCTTCGCTATAATCTGGTGAATCTGGAAAATGTGGAAGTATACGACAAAAAGACAGATACACTTCTGGGAATTTATCGGAAAGCATAATAACAGTTGTGTACAGAAGGGCTTTCCTGCCCTTCTGCCTTAATGCAGCCAAAGGCGGTGACAAGCCCGTGAAAATGCAGAGTCAGGAAAAATTTTTAAGAAAGGGGTTTTCATTTTATGAAAACATCAAGAAAGCTGTCACAGAACGGCGGCCCCGCCCTTCTGCCCTAATGCAGCCGGAGACGGTGACAAGCCCGTGAAAATGCAGAGTCAGGGAATTTTTTTCAGAAAAGAGGTGAACAGCCTGTGAAATTTATCAAAGTTGTCAATAACTGTGAACCGGATCCGGAGTCTCCCGGTCAGTTCACAGAATCCGGTTTTGTACAGGAAGAGCTGATCCCGGTCAGATGCCTTGTCAAGATTTACCGGTATCTGCCGGAAAGCACAAATGTGATCGTCTATGTCTGGGACTGCCCGGTCACCAGGCGCAGACGCGAATTCCGTGAAAAGTTTCATTCCGGTTTCCTGCTCCGCGAATCCATGCGCCGGATGGAACGGCATCTGACCGGCATGAACAAAAATTAAAAATCAGAAAGGATACTTATTATGAACAAGAATCTGAACGAAATCATTGACCGCATCGCCGCCATCAAAACAGAACAGAACGCTCTCACGGCTGAATATGAAGCCCTGATTGCCGGAATCGAAGCCGATGCCGCACAGAAACTCGCCGATACGAAAAACAAGTCCGTCCGCTATGCCAGTGACAGCGGCAGCAGCCTGCTTTTTACCCGGACTGAAACAATCAGTATCACGGACGGCTCCTTGCTGGAGGAAATCTTCGGCAAACCCGGAACTATGTACCGCACGGAACTGAAATACTCCCTCGGTACGCCGGCCAAAGAAATCATCCGTGCCGTCATCGGCGGCGAATACTGCGAAGGCAGCATCTCCGAAATTGTCCGCTCCCTGCCCTGCGATGACGGAATCAAAAAAATCCTCGCCGGAAAACTTACAGGCACGGATTTTGAAAAGGACAAGTCCGTGCTGATGCACACCGCCGGACTTTCTGAAACTGATGCTACCGATGCTGCATGGCTGATCAGCGAAGCCGCTGCATGGGAAAATCTCTGCCGGTTCGCCGGCAGTCAGGAATGCACTCCCGCGTTCGTGGAAGCACTCCGGGAAAAACTGAACCATGCCGTCAAGCTCCGCTCCGGCACAAGAGTCAGCATCCTGACTCCCGGAAGCCATGCCGGAGTGTAACAGGGACTGCTTCCGCTGCCCCTTCCGGGACTGCATCATGCGCGGCGATCTCCCGATGACCGAATTTGAAATCCGCTGTTCGGAAATCGCCCACCCCAATGAAGCCCCGGAAGTCCTCCGGCAGAGACGGAACAGAAAATCCCTCGACCGCTATTATCAGAAAAAGAATCAGAAACAAAAGGAGTGATTTTTCCATGATCGCAGAAATCCTTTTCACGGTATTCGTGATTTCCGTCCCGTTCTGGTGCGGACGGGAAAAGCCGTCGGAACCCGAACGTCTCCCGGCAGCAGAACCGACCAGAAAAACACAGCCGGATTTTGATTCCATAGAAGAAAAAATCGACGCTCTGGTACAGGTCAGAAAACAGCTTGAAAATGCCGAAGACGGCGTGAATTCCGTCCTGAAATGCGATGCCGCCCACCAGTCAGAATTCCAGCTGAAATATACTTCCGCCAAAACCGGAAAGAATACAGTCTACCGTTTCTGGCTCGACGGCGAAAATCAGGAAACTGATATGCTGCTCCGGCTGATGGAATCCGAACAGAGCCGCCTGCGTGCCGTCCTTCTGGAATCAATCGCGGATCTGCGGGAACAGGAGGACGGCTGATGCCAAGAAATATGAAAAACAGCATCCTCGTCAGATGCAGCCGCTGCGGCATCACGGAGCGGCATACCAGACCGGAATGTTTTACAAAATGCGGCTGGACAGCGCGGAACGGGATTCCGCTCTGTCCGGAATGTGCATACGAAGAATTCAAGGCTTATTTTGATTTTCTGAAACGCTGCGAGGCGGAACGGATTGCGGCTCTCCGGACAGAAAGAAAGTGAGCTGGCATGTACAGAGATTTTTATGATACCGCTGCCGCTTACGGCAAATGTCGTGACAGTGCCGTGATTCAGGCAGTCAGTTTCGGGAATCTTGAACCAATGCGGGAACTGTTCCGGAAAAACAGACTTTTTGTTCCGGAAGATAAGATTCTGCTGGAAACTGCGCATCAGCTCTGCTATTACAGTTCATCAATCTCAGAATCGCTCCGAAAAAAATCAGAAAAATGGATTCTTGAACAAGGAACAAACCGCAAATAAAGCTGGAGGTGATAAAGCGAAGAAAACAATTGAAACATGGACAGAATGGTGGAATCTCGGCGGTGAGCACACAACTCTTGTTCTTATTATCAAGAAAAAGAAAGGCAAACTGACCCGTGAAGAAGTCAAAGAAGCCTGCATGGAGTATGAATGGGCTTACTGGCTGGAACTGATTGACGGACGGGGCGAATTTGACGGCGAAGAAGCCTTCGATATGTTCTCCAATCCGGAAACTGCCGGAGACTATGCTTACTGCATGTATATGGATTCTGCTCAATTTGGATTACAATGATTTAACTGAAAGAAAGTGATACGAAATGAAAGAACATACAAGAAGGCTTTACGCTGCTGCATCAGTTCTGGGGTTAGTAGAACACGGCAGTCTGGACGATAATTTTCACATTCTTGTGCATCGGATTACGGGGAAATATCATGTCAGCCACCTGACAGAGACAGAAGCCGGAAAGGTAGAAGCCGAACTGAATAGAATGCTTGCCAGTCAGGGACTTTACAAGCAGAAACCTCATGAAGAAGTTCCCGGCATGATGACAAACAGACAGAAATGGCTTGCACGTCAGCTGGCTTCCGAACTCGCAGAACTGGACGGCAACAAAAATGCCGACATCAATCAGCGGCTTGCCGGAGCAGTCCGGAAAACGCTCGGCATCACTGCTCCGCCGAACGAACCTCTGAAATGGGTGCGGAAATCAGACGGCATCAAATTGATTGAAGCTTTGAAACGTTATGTTGCCAGTGCCAAAAAGAAAAAGAATCAGAAATAGAAAAAATCCCTTGCCAAATCTCTGAAAGTACGGTATAATGAAAGAAATGATTCGTTATGCCGTGCTTTTATTTTTATCAGAAAGGATGATGACCGTGAACCCGGAACTGCTTACGCTGGATCTGCTTGATGATGATCAGAAAGAACTTGCCGACATCATCGGCTGGGATGCCTATCTCCGACTGCTTGCCAATTATGCAGGATGTACTATTTACATCAAGAAGCCGGAAAGAATTGTAAAGCAAAACCGTGATGAAGAAATTTTCAGAAAATTCAAAGACGGAAATTACAGGGAACTGGCAAAGGAATTCCATCTTTCAGAATCTGCGGTCAGAAAAATTCTCAGAAATTATCTTCAAAAATGATTTTACCATTTTATGGAAAAGTTTCTGGAAAATTCCAATTGTTTTTCCAAAATTTGTATGGTATCATGAAAGTGAAAACTTTTATGATACCGTTTTTTTATTCTACATCCCGGAAGTGAGGACATGCAGCAGGATTTGATTTTCTACATCATTACAACCGTTTTTTCCATGATTCTGGGCATCATCGGATTTTTCCTCAAAAGAACCATGGACAGACTCGACCGGAGCGAAACCAACGTTCAGGAACTCAAAGAAGTACAATATGCGCTCTCCGACAAGTACGCCACCAAGGCAGAAGTCGCCGAAATCAAGGCCGCTATGCAGAAACTCTCCGACAATGTGGACTATATCAAGGAACATACTACCAAGAACGAGGATTTCATCCGGGTCATGACAAGGCTCGAATCGAAAATAGACAGCTATTACCAGAAAAATCAGGGGTGAATCTTTTGGAAAACAAGGAATTAAATGACAGAATCAGACAGAAGAAATTCTTCCGGAATAACGGAATTGTTCTGAAAGGGATTAACCTGCTCCGGACACAGTTCGTCAGTCTGCCGGATCTGAAATATGCACTCGAACCAAATCTGACTGAACCGGAATTTCTGGATTCTGTCAATTATCTGACCGAAGGCGGCTATATCCGCACACGCCATATCCGGTCGAAACAGGAAATTGCTCTTGCTGATGCCGCTCCCGATGAACTCGAAGCCAAAGTCACACAGAAAGGCATCCAGATTATCGCCTGCATCCTGAAAGATGACTGCATCGAGGTCTGAGAGGTGCCGCCATGGGAAACAGAAAACATTCCAGAATCGACAGGTTTGAACCAGAACTGAAAGAAACCGTCGACGAAATGATCAAGTCCGGCGCGACTTACTGCGAAATCGCGGACTATATCAGGAGTCACGGCATCAGCATTTCTCTTTCCGCCGTCGGCAGCTACGCCAAAAATCTGATGACGACCGTCAGCGATCTGCGCATGACGCAGGAAACGTTCCGGGCAATCACCGAAGAAACCGAACGCTATCCCGATCTGGATACAACCGAAGGCATCCTCCGCATTGCCGCCGCGCGGCTCCTCAACGCTGTCGAACGGATGCCGGAAAGCGAAATCGGCAGCCGGGATATGGATATGCTCATCCGGCATTCCTCCGCGCTCGCCCGCGCCGTCGCTGCCAAGAAACGCGCCGATGTCCAGAATAAGGAAACTATTGAAATCGGAAAGGAACAGTTCCTGACTGCGCTGTTCGACCTTATGGCCGAAAAAAGGCCGGATCTGTACAGAGAATTCCGGAAGTTCATCAGAGAAAATCAGGAGAATCTGTCATGAAAATCTATGTGATACAGGTGCGC
>Ga0326511_10004871_pt1 | contig 10646 bp, 2 predicted proteins | sample 0_2496_0518_D_FD_203701 | JGI IMG/M metagenome (GOLD analysis project Ga0326511, IMG submission 203701) | Bovine rumen microbial communities from UC Davis, California, United States - 0_2496_0518 | ecosystem: Host-associated > Mammals > Digestive system > Stomach > Rumen | place: USA: California... | reverse complement strand
TCTTCCAACATCTGAAAACTGCTGGCAAGATTCGCAAAGACGATGTGAACATCCAGAACGATGGTCAATATCTCGAAATCTTGAATACAGCAGACTTGGAATATGCGCTTCGTGGCGTTCCTGTGGAAGCAAAGCCGGTGAAGAACGATTACTTCCGGTTGACTACAGACAAGGACCTTGTCCAGAAGTACATCTCTAAGACCCGTGAGAAGACGGAGAAAAACGAGCAGAACAAATGGAGCAAGTTCCAAATGCTGTACGAGATGCATCCAGTCATCCGCTACTACTTCAGTATGCTCGACAGTTGCATTGAGAAAGACGTTGCTTTGGCAGCAAAAGTGGAGTCTCTACCGAAGGATACTGCTTGGTACGTCTTCCACGGAAGCATTGCCAATGGTCTGGGACAACAAGTCATCAGCGAGATATTCGTTGTACCCGTAGATACTGACGGGCTTCTTCATGCAAAGCCAATGAGTATCAAGGACTTTGCCGCTACACATCTACAGCAGCAACTCTACTATCATCAAATGAGTGATGAGGAACTTCAGCAACTGGAGTCGCTCCTTAGTCCAGCTGTGGACCAGTCCGTCATTACTTATATGAATCGCAAGCAAATTGAGATGGAGGGACAGATGCAAGTTCGAAAGGATCAACATTTAGAGCAACTTCGCAAATGGCAAGCTGACGCATTCGGTCAACTGGACTTATTCCACGATGACACAGCGATTACGTACATTTCAAAAAACAAGAAAGAGCGAATCGTCAAAGAGATAGAGACTATTCATAATGAGAGCAGTCAGTATGTGCAGAATATGAACACCCTGAAAGGTGATGCATTCATCCGTCCGCTTGCAGTATTCTTTAACTTCTAAATCTGAGCATAATGTATAGATTCATCCAAAATATAGGCGACTATTTCAACCCTGGTTACTTCACTGAGGACTTCAAAGACAATGTATTCAAGGAGTCTGGTTTTGATAGTGATGACCTGAAGGAGTTGAACAAACGTTTCAGCGACTTGCGTCATCAGTACTATGACGTGTTCAAGAAAGAGGTCATCGACGGCAATCTTCCGATGAAGTATGTTCTAAAGAAGATGCACGACTTCCACAGCCGGTTACTTCAGATGCTTGGATACAATGCAGAGAACTCATACTCTCAGTGGCTCTACTTGGATGCCGACCGCGTGGTGCCTGTACGCCACATCTATCGCAATGGTACTCAGCCGCAGTTGATGGTGATGGAGATGCAACCGATGCTCCAGATGGGCGACCAACGGGTAGAAGGTCTTTTCGAGCAATGTTACGAAGACGAGAGCGAAGCCGCTCAACGTTACCGTTTCTGTAATTGGCAGAAAGTTACCACACTCCCTATTCCAGAAGGATGTAAGATAAGTCCAAAGATTATCAATCAGGCAATTGAAGAAATCTTCTATCTGCCGGAAGAACAGCGTCCCAAGTACGTGCTAGTGCTTGCGGGTTGCAGAATATACTTGCTTGAGGAAAAGAAGTTTAAGCATGGCAGCTATCTGGTGCTTGACATTGAAGAACTCATCTCTGAAGCAGCAGTCTCTGCCACCAAGGACTACTATACACTATTCTATCTGCTCTGCGGACGTGAAGCACTGGCAAACGAAAGTCAGACTGCACTGATGGACAAACTGGGTGAAGCCAGTACCCGCAATGCATATGCTGTCACCAAAGATTTGAAGGAAGGTGTCATCACTGCTGTCGAGAGTTTGGCCAATGAAGCCATATATTATATACATAATGTATTAGGAAACCAGCAGGATGAGACTGATGAAATGTTCGCCCAGAACGTCAAAGACGACTGTATCACCATTGTCTATCGTCTGCTCTTCATCTTCTATGCTGAAGCACGTCCGGAGCTCAGCATCTTGCCGATGAATGACGAAGTCTATTTGAATGGCTATTCTCTTGACAAACTGCGCGACTTAGAGACAGTCCAGATGCAGAACCAAAGCACTAAGGACGGCTACTTCATCCATGACTCTCTGTGGCGTCTATTCCAGATGATTCATACTGGCTACAATCAGGAGGGTACGCAGAAAACTTTTATCGTCAAGAAGATAGATTCACCTCTGTTCGATGATTCTAAACTGAAAGCACTCCAGGGTATCAAGTATAGGAACTCTGTGTGGCAGAAGATTATCTATGCTTTGTCCATCTCTAAACCCGACGGAAAGCGTCAGCCAGGGCGAATCAGTTACATTAATTTAGGCATCAACCAATTGGGTTCTGTATATGAGTCGCTGTTGGCATACCGTGGTTTCTATGCAGAGCAGGACTACATCGAAGTGTTCAAAGCCGGAGCAGAGAAAGACGGCACGTTCTTAGTACCAGCCAGCCGCATGGATTACTTCGAACACGATGAAATAAAATGGGATGACAATGGAGAAGTACATACACATAAAAAAGGAACATTCCTATATCGATTGAATGGTCGTGACCGCCAGAAGTCTGCCAGTTACTATACCCCAGAAGTGCTGACTCAGAGTACTGTCAAATATACATTGAAGGGATTTGTTGACCGTCTGAAAGATGAAAACGACCCATTCTGTGCTACAGATCTGTTGAACTTGAAGATTCTTGAGCCGGCAATGGGTGCTGCTGCATTCCAGAATGAAGTCATCAACCAATTAGCTGAGCTTTACATCCAGCGACGCGAGATAGAACTCAAAAAACACGTCCCGCCAATGGAACGTCGCAACGAAGTTCAGAAAGTAAAAGCATACATTGCTACTCACAATGTATATGGTGTGGACTTGAACCCCACGGCTATCGAACTTGGCAAGTTGTCGCTCTGGTTGAATGTTATCCATAAAGATATGGAGACTCCATTCTTCTCCAATCGCTTAGCACTCGGCAATGCCGTAATCGGTGCATGGCTGAAAGTATACAGCAAAGATGAATATTATGGTGACAAAGTTGCTAATAAGAAAAAGTTAGAGCCAAAAAGTTGGTGGGAGAAAGCACCACATAAGGTAAAGTTTTTCAAAAACAGGGTTAATCGTTTATCTGGAGAAGTCTATCATTTCCTACTGCCCGACAAAAATATGCTGGCTGTTCGCAATATCAAGGAACAGAAGCAGCAACATCCAGACTTAGTTCAGGGAATGAACAGGAAAATAAAGGATTGGCTTGAGCCTATCGACTATGACGGATTCTGTACACTTCAGCGAATTTGTCGAAAGATTGATTGGTTGCTGCATGATTATTACACCTTCCAGCGCAAATTGGAGAAACTCACTCAGAACAAGATGGCGCTGTGGGGAGTTCCCGGCAATTATCAGATGGAGACTTTCCAAGCAGAAAAGTATGAGATTAAGGAGCAACTTAACGACACCCGTTATCGCCACGACAACGCCTACTTCAAATTGAAAATGGTGATGGACTATTGGTGTGCATTATGGTTCTGGGAGTACGAAGATGCGGAATCTCTTCCAACGCGAAAGGATTTCTGGGACGACATTGAACAGATGCTTGATGTTACCGAAGAGCAAATGAATAACAATGTCAGGAAGGCATTAAAGCACGCTTACATCGATAAGACCGGTCAGTTAGGCTTGTTCCCGGAAGGCCATACTAATGATATGTATATGCAAGAGCAGTATGAGTCTGGTAATGTTGCCGCTGAAGATGAGAGTACGCTAGAAACTAATGAAGAAGAAAGTGAAATCATTCAAGCGTCCACAGAAGAGATACTGACGGAAGTCCAGGGGAAGGATCGTGGTTTTTTCGATGACTCCAAACGCTTCAAGATTGCATACAAGTACGCTAAGTGTTATCATTTCTTCCACCCTATGCTGGAGTTCCTTGAAGTGTTCTGGCTACGCGATGGATTTGATATTATTTGCGGAAATCCACCATGGATCAAACTGGAATTTGACGAAGTTGGTATTATATCAGAGCAATATCCAGAAGTCGCTATCCGCAAAATGTCTGCACCAGATGTACGTCGCAAACGAGATGAATTGTTTGTGGCAAATCCACAATTGGAAAAACTATATAGAACCGAAGAAACGGAGAACGAGTGTTCAACAACGTTCTTAAATGCTTATCAGAATTATCCATTATTGGTTGGTCAACAGACGAATCTTTATAAGTGTGTGCTAACAAATGGTATGGAAATGATGGGGAGCGATGGCTATATGGGACTTTTAACCCCTGAAAGCATCTATGATGACCCAAAAGGTCAGCCACTTCGTCGTGAACTTTACAAGCATCTTCAGTATCATTTCCAATACCAGAACGAACTGCGTCTTTTCGCAGAAGTTGACCACCATACCACGTTTGGTGGTCAACTCCTACGAAAGCACACAAGCTCACCACCGCGTTTCGCGTCCCTCAGTAATCTTTTCCACCCCAATACCATTGACGCCTGTTTCACTCATGATGGGCACGGATTGTGTGGTGGAATTAAAGACGAACACGGAAATTGGAATACAGCTCCACATAAGGAACGTATAGTAACTTTTGGCGAAGAAGAACTAAAGATACTAAGTGAAGCATTTGAAGGCGGAGCTGATTGGGAAAGTGTTAAACTTACTTCTATTCATTCAGAAGTTGTGGTGTCTGTATTAGAAAAGCTCAGCAAATTCCCTTCACATCTAAAAGACATTTCTAGTTTTATCGTTTCAGAAGGTTTGCATGAGACGAACTCTGTTGACAAAGGATTGATGAAACGTAACACTTGTTTCCCCAAACTAAATGATTTCGAATTGATTTATAGTGGACCACATTTCTTTTGCGGAAATCCTATCTATAAAACTCCTCGAAAAGAGTGTCTATTAAATTCCGATTATGACACTATAGATTTACAAAGTATAGAGGAAGAGTATGTTCCACGTACTAACTATACGCCAACAATTCCTATCCAGCATTTTAAGAAATTGATAATAGGTTTCCCATGTGGTCAAGATTCCAATGGCAATACTGTGTATGATGATTGGTCTGATTACTACAAAGTTGGGTTTAGGCGTATGATAGGAAGTACTTCAGAGAGATCACTTAGTGGTGCAATCCTTCTCCCACACTGTCTTCACATCGGTGCTGTTGTATCAGTTACTTTTAAAGACTATAATCAGCTTATTGAATTTACCGCGTTGACAAGTTCGTTGGTAATGGACTTTTATGTTAAGGTCCTTAAGATTTCTGATATTCATGCAAATAGGGTTTTACCATTCCCCCTTGGTATCTCTGGCAAGTACAAGCCAGCTCTATTCTCTCGCACCTTAATGCTTAATTGCCTCACGCGTCACTACGCTAATCTCTGGAGCAAGTGCTGGCTTGATGATTTCAGCGAGCAGATGTGGAGCATCAATGATAATCGTTTGAAACCATTCAACTCTTTACAGAGAGATTGGACTTGGGATATACCACTTAGGAATTATTACGAGCGCCGTCAGGCATTGGTGGAGATAGATGTGATTACAGCGATGGCTTTGGGACTGAGCCTACAAGACTTGGAGATGATTTACACCATCCAGTTCCCAGTACTTCAGCAGAACGAGAACGATACATGGTATGACAGCAGTGGCAATATTGTCTTCACCTGCTCGAAAGGCTTGACTGGTGTTGGTGTCGACCGCCCTGTTTGGGAACAAATCCGAAACAAAAAGGAAGGTGAGACCTATGAACATACTATCGAAAAGAGCGAACTCTACAAAGGTCAGAAAGTAACATACTACGCTCCGTTCACTAAGTGTGACCGCATAGAAGACTACCGTCGTGCATGGACGCACTTCGAGAAGGTATTCAACAATTAAAATATGTCGTTATGAATCCAAAGCTTATACTTACGATACTCACTGCTGTCGGTGGAGCTGTAGAAGAAGGTGCTCGCAATGTTTTGCGTAGTAAGGGTCAAAAGAAACTGCAAAAGCGTGTAAATGCTTCTGCACCTGCACCAATAACAAAAGATTTGTCTGTTTGTGATAATCAGATTCGACTAACGTTTCTAAAAGAGACTAACATTGATTTGGAAAATAGCCAAGAATCGTATATAACATCGGATGAAGCTAACGAATGGAAGGCTCTTATTTCCACTTTAGGAGGAGAAACTGCGAAAACGGCTATGACAGCAACTGCTTTTAATGGCTTGTTAAAATGTGATGTTTCCCTTAAAGACCTTTGTAGAATAAAAGACAATCCAGAAGCCATGAGAGGCTTTGTGATGAGTGAAGGGAAAATTTCAAAACAGGCATCACTTTCAGAGGCAGGTATTGGTAATGTCGCTCCATTGTTAGTTTATCAATACATAGCTGCTGTGACTTCTCAATATTATCAGCATATTATTACAGAAAAACTAATATCAATTGATAATAAACTGGACAGTATTATTAGTATTCTGTCTGCCGATGATCGTGCCAAATTGAAGGTCGCTTATAACCGTTTCGTAGAGTTAAGTAAAAAGACTACTTATGATATTGCTGATAAGCAGATCGTTTCTGAATTCTCAGGATTCGTAGAAATAATAAGAGAAAAATACAGGGATTTATTATCTAAAATTAAGAACCTTGAGGTTGATTACAAATGGAGTGATAAAAAAGAAGCAGAACAAAAAGTACAGTCTCTTCAAGAATCTCACTATTTCGACTATCTTGATATGGTTATGCAAGCAGAAGTACTAACCTTCATTGCTGCTGCGATTTCTATAAAAGTAGCGAAGTTTCTTGGCAATGATGAAGATGCAAAAATCTTTGCCGAAAGAATGAATCTTGATTATTGGGACAACTATATAGACCAATTTTACCAGATTAAGCATGATGTTGTTAAGTACTTGGAACTTGAAGCAGACTCCTCATGGTTACAAGGAAAATCTATAATTGCATTAAAAGAAGAGCAAGAGAAACTTTTTGATTCTGTGGAAGAATCCATGTTGAACTTACAAAGACAGTTTGAATGTAAAAGCATTCAATATATCAGAATTCAGAAAGATGGTACAATTAAGAAATACATTTCACTTTCTAAAGTTTAATCACTTTGCTACCGTAATATAATCATTGATACAAAATTATCCAGAATATGTTACCACTTCAACAAACTCACAATATGCAAGAACAACAATTTATAGAAGAGCTTTGCAAATTAAAGGCAGCATACCATTCTCCAGAATCTGCCATTGATCAAGCAAATTCATGTGATACGTTGTCGCGTGATATTTATACAGACAACCAACGTTTCATATATGAACTTCTACAAAATGCAGATGATGCGAGTAGCAAACAGGGAGTACTTGACTTCCGGATTGATTTTTCTGGTGACTATTTAGTCGTATCTCATAAAGGGGAACCTTTCTCGGAGGTAGATATTGAGAGTATCTCAAGTGTTGGAGATGGAACCAAAGCTGGCGATGAAAAAAAGATTGGTTTCAAAGGAATCGGTTTCAAATCTGTATTCGCTCATTCTGACAATGTTACAATCAAAAGTGAGAACTACTGTTTTAAGTTCGACAAGAATTCTTGGACTAATTATTGGGATGAATCGTGGGGGAGTCATTTTAATTGGCAACAAATGCGCGAAAAGAAAAAGAAAATTGCCGAAGTAAAGATGCCATTCCAAATACTTCCAATATGGACAGATGTTCCTGATGTAATAAAAACACTTCACCTTGATGATTATACTGTTTCAACAATCATTAAGCTAAAGAAAATATCGTCTTTAGAAAAGGACCTGAATGACTTGTTCTCAACAAGTCAGATAGTATTATTCCTACGCAGTCAGCAAGTAAAGGTATCTATCAACAGCAAGGAACCACTGACGATTGATAAAACTTACAATAATGGTAAAATAACTATTCAGAAAAACAACATTGTTATTAGTGAATGGATTATAAAAAACGATTCATTCGATATTCCTCCAACGATCAAGGAAGAATTACAATATGATGATCAAACCCCAAAGAAGCTTAAGGAAGCAACTATGACTGAAATATCATTTGCTCTTCCTCTCCAAAATAATCGAATATCAGCTATAAGTAAGAATGACAGCTATATTTTTAGCTACTTGCCTACTTCTATTGACATGGGTTTTCCATTCTTGGTAAATGCCACTTTTCTTACAGATGCTAGTCGTCAACGACTACATAATGATTCTGTATGGAATCAATGGATATTTACAGAAATAGCATATAGATATTTCAACTGGATTGCAGAACTTGCAGATGATGAATCTTATGGTTATCAGATATATAATGTTATTCCAAATAAGCTGCACAATGGACTATTAGGAGATTTCTTTAATGAAGGTTTTGAAAAAGCCATTGATGAAATTGCCTTTATCAAAAATCAAAATGGAGAGCTGATTCTTGCAAAAAATGCTCTTTATGATGATTGTCATCTTTCTGAGATTATCAGTTCTGGACTAATCACTGCTTATCTTAATCAGCAACATGGTAAATCCTACAATGAAAATAGTATCGTAGATAAACGGATTTTACATAAGGCCGTTTTAGAGCTTCTTGGAGTATACATATTTGGAATTGATGAATTAGATGGCTTTATTACATCTGAAACATTCAGGGGGAACCACCAGTTAAGCGAGAACTTTAATTTTATAGAGTTCTTATATAAACGAGCTACAAATGACAATTATGAAACTGACAATTGGAGCCAACGACTAGAATCCATTCCTTTCATATTTGATGAAAACTGCAAATTATGTACTCCTTCGGAGATTTATTTCCCATCTGTTACATATCAGAATGACTTAGCAGACAATATTTCTATTATACATAAGGATATTGCAGAGAAAATAGAAGAGAATCACCGGTTAAAATCATGGCTGGAAGAAATGGGCGTTCAGGAGCCTACAGATGCTAGCTTTATTGAAAAAACAATTATCGGAGATAAGAAATTCATAACAACAGAAAATGCCATCGATGTTGGACGATACTTGTTTAAAGCTTATAAGAGAGGTGAGATAAACTACTTGTTTAAATTGTCAGATATCAAATTATTAACGTCAAAAGGAAATTTGTTACGAGCATCAAACTGCTATCTGTCAACCAAATATGTACCCGTTTTTGAACTTCAAAGTTTTAGTGATATTGATATATTCGTTTCAGAACAATATGTTTCGGATTACGAGAATGTAAATGATTGGAAAGCATTCTTGACAAGCATTGGTGTTGAAGAAGACATTAAATGGCATGCTGAAAAAATAGACCTTTCGTCTGATAGTTGGAAATCTCGTTTTGATTGGAAGTTTTTTCAGTCAGCTTTAGACGGAAGTAAAAAGTATAGTTGGATCTCTTATGATGGATGGACTCTCAAAGGTAATGGTTTTGGCTTTTCCCCCCAAAGTATATCTTTCAAATCATTTACGAATTTGCAATACGCTTATAATAACGTTATTTTCTCCACATGCTTATTCAAGCGATTGTTTGACAGTATCCAAGTATCCATCATAGAAGAAAGTTTATCTGTTGGTGGAACTACAGGCTTTTCTCGTGTAGTCGGTTCTCAGATGCTCAAAGAAGTTGGTTGTCCGACAAGACATTTTGAATGGGTAATACAAAACTTCCCAATAGTTCCTACAGTGAACCATGGTTGCCAATACGCATCGAAGATATATACAAATTCAAAAGAAATAACGAATGTGTCCGGTAATTATCTCCAAATTGTAAAATATGATGGAATTGTCCCCCCAGATTGGGTCGAATATCTTGGATTAAAGAATCAATTAGATATAGAAGACTATCTCTATTTGCTGAACAAGTTTGCTGATGAGACGGATTCCGAGAAGCAAAAGGAGAATAAGGATAGGATTCTTCTCATATACGATAAACTTTCGGAAAAATTGCCATCATTGTATTCTACTGAAAAGGAAAACATAATTAATTGGGCCAAAGATCATAAATTACGGGCAAACGATGGTAAGTTTTATCAGTCATCTGAATTGGATTTTATTACCATTGACGGTTTCAATTCTGACAAGCAGATTTTTGCAAACGACAGAGAGAAGGAGAAATACCTTGAACTTTTCAAACTTCTAGGTGTTCATATTATTGATTCTGTAACTCCTGCTGTTGAAGCAAAAGACGGAGAATATATAGAATTCAAATCAAAGCTAAGCAGTATATTACCTCTACTTGCATTGGTTACGGATAAGGATGATAATTGGAAGAAAGAATATGATAGACTTCTTGAAAAGAATAATTCTTTAGAAACTTATGCTGCAACTAGCATTAAGATGTCATACGGTAATGACGAAGATGTCATTGACAAGAGTGTATATCTGGATGGCAATAAATGCTATATTGTCGCTCCGTGGAATAGACCACGCATAATATCTGATATTACAGAAATGCTATGCAAATATTTCCATCTTAAGATGGCGATAAAAGATTATCTGACCGTATTCTTACAAGAAGATGATGTCAAAGAGAACCTCGAATATTTGAAAGAGAAGAATTTTGATGTTTCCCAGATTCCAGATGAATATCTAACTCAGATGAGAGATTTGTCAAAAGCAAAGTCTGTAATCGAGGAAATCAGGATGATTGAGGATGATATAGAAGAGGAAGGGCTAGTTCCAACCGAAGGTCTTGGCTCGAAGAAACGTCAGGCTTTTGCCATGGAAGCTCAGGAAAAAATAATGAGTCTTTTAGAATCAAAAGGTTGT
>Ga0326511_10004869_pt1 | contig 10649 bp, 11 predicted proteins | sample 0_2496_0518_D_FD_203701 | JGI IMG/M metagenome (GOLD analysis project Ga0326511, IMG submission 203701) | Bovine rumen microbial communities from UC Davis, California, United States - 0_2496_0518 | ecosystem: Host-associated > Mammals > Digestive system > Stomach > Rumen | place: USA... | reverse complement strand
TCGTGCTCTTAAATTAGCACAGGAATATTGTAGAACGCAAAGAGGTCAAGAGATTTTTTATGAAAAATGGATGAAATTAAAGGGTGGATCTCCAGAGCCACCAGAGTTTAAATGGTATCACGGAATTACCTTTTTTGATGTTAATTTATCACCAGACGAATACGGCACAAATCCGACAATAAGTTGTGGGGATGATGATAAAACGGAGGCAAACATTAAATACGTATACAACCGTATTAAAGATAATGAATGGTTCAGAAATGCAATTGGTTGGGAATTAATAGGAACAGGTTCTAGACCACAAATTAAGTTTATCTACGACCAGAAACGTGGTGAAAATTGGACTAATCTCAGAAGAAAACGTGACGATGATATTATGAGATTTAATTCAACACTACATTATCATGGCGACTAAAAGATATTAATGAGTGAATCGACGAGGTTCACTCATTTTTATTGTTAACTATCTGATATTTATAGGAAATAATAATGTTTAAATGAAAACAATAAAAATAAACGAGTCACAGAGAAGGAGACTATTCGAGGCGTATTCAGAAGGTTTCTCTTTTGAAGAGTTAACAATAATCGGTAATGGTCAGTTTGCTGGTGAAGACAATACGGAAGAACAGTTTGAATACTGCCGCAAATATCTTGGTGAACCGTTGGACAGCGGGTCTTCTAGAGTCGTTTTTCAACTGAATGACCATTTCGTATTGAAATTGGCAATTGGATTTGAAGGCTTTATGCAGAATGAAAGGGAATACAAGGTCACTATAGCTGCGAACTCAGAACTATTGGCTAAAGTGGTGTATTGTTCTGAAGACTACTCATTCTTGGTTAGCGAATATGTTATTCCTGCAAGAAGTGAAGATTTGGAATATATACTAGGAATACCTTACAGTGACGTGTATTATCAGAGAACAAAAAAGAAAGAAGAACCATTATCAAAAAACAATGGAGATAAGGAAATTGGATTTGACAAATATTTCAAAGACATTAAACGATATAGGCAAAAATCAGATGTCTCTTTTCTTGATATTTTAGCATATATTTCCGGTAAACGTTATGATCAAAGCCTGTCGGAGAAATATGATAAAATAATAAACAACACGCCCTGGTTGAAAAAATTTTCAAGTCTGGTAAAACAGTACAAATTGGAAGATGACTTATATTTATCTAACTTTGGTATTGTTAATAGAGGTGGAAAACCGATGATTGTCATACTTGACAGCGGGGTTAATGAAAATGATGAAGATTATGAATATACTATGTAATAATGGCAGAGATAACATTTAACGGAAGTAAAACAAGAAGAGTTCCTATCAACAGAAATTCACTGTTCTATGACAAAGACTCTTTCAATGTCGAAATGGAAATAGGTAAGAACTATATAGAACAGGATATGGGACAGACTATTGTGCTGTACCAGGTTGACGCATCTAGGACACAGTCAGATGCTGTGTACGGCGAAACAACCCCTGGATCTGTCACATATAAGACACCTGTTGAGATACCTTGTGTGTATAAGGTAGAAGCACCAGAACTCAAATCCTATGATAAGGACAAACAGTTGGGTACTTACAATAAAATCGGTAAGTTGACATTCAGTTTTTATAAGGAAACAACCGATGAACTTGGAGTTGAAATTAAAAAGGGTGATTATGTCGGTGTACAGATTACGCCGGAGCTAATGCTATATTATGTAATTAACAACGTTAACCCCAACTACGACAATGCACACACTTTGTGGGGAACTATTCCACTTTATTACACAGCCACCTGTTCGGCTGTTGACTCATCAGAATTTAAGGCATAATACGATATGAAACAAATAATAAGATTAACAGAATCCGATTTACACAGGGTAATAAACGAATCGGTTAAAAGAATATTAGTGAATGAAGGTTTTTTTGATAAATTGTTCGGAAAGAAGAAAGAGCCACCAAGACCAGTTAGAAAAAATCCTATGGATGCTATTATAAAAGCAAAAACCAATCCAGATGGCACAATAGCAAATAGTAATGACCCATTAGATGAAAGAATATGCGTGAATGGTACAATGAATGGTATGGGTGATACAACTTATTTCGGCAAAAAAGGTTCTCTCCCTTGGTATTATCAGACATACCCAAATATAAATGGTCGTCAAGGATTAAATCACGAAATTAAACAGAAAAATGGTGGTAGGTTCTCACAGATACAATATTTTAAGCCTAACTGGAGTAGAGGTGGTGGTATAACAATCACATTCTGGAAGGTACTTACTCAACAGGAATTGCAAAGAGTAGAACAAATTATTAACAGCGAAACATTTGAGAATGGTATAGAACCATTTGTACAGAAAATCGACTCAGTTTTAATGAAATAATATTTAGCTATGGTATACAAAACATACATAAGCAAATTCAATACAATTATATCCGGAAGCAAACTCAACACAGGACTCAATCCAATTGCTGAGCTTGTTTACGGACATAATACCATTGTGTCAAGGATATTAATGTATTTTGATCACAATAAGGTCAAGGAACAAATCAACAATGGTAATATGCCGGATATTGGCAAAATGAAACATACCCTCCATATTACAAATGCTGGATCAATAGACTTTACACAACTTCACCAGAAGGAGACAAGTTCAATCAATGATAACACCAAGATTCGTGCAACTTCATTCGATATTATATTTTTCCTCATTCCAAAACCTTGGGATAGAGGAAAGGGTTTCGACTACAGTCGAAACTATCTAAATATTGATTTCTATTCAAAGTCAGTGATAGATGCTAACAGATTATATTCTGAGGACGGTTCTAACTGGTTTCAAAGAATGAATGGTCTTACTTGGGAAGAACCTGGTATTTATAGCAATGACAAACTCTCTGAGGAATATGACAAGTTCTCTGCCGGAGAGGAATCAATAGTTATTGGAAGACAACACTTCGATGTTGGAAATGAGAATATCAATCTCGACATTACTGAAACATTCAACAAGTTCCTTTATGGTGACTTGGATAACTATGGAATCGGTATGGCTTTCTCTCCAATGCTTGAGGTCAGTGATAGTGAATATGAGAACTACGTTGGATGGTTGACAGACAAAACCAACACCTTCTTCGAGCCGTTTGTTGAGACAAGATATGATGATATGGTATCAGACGATAGAGCTAATTTTGTTCTTGGAAAGAAGAACAGATTGTATCTCTATTGCACCATAGGTGACCATCTAGAAGATCTTTCAATCAATCCTACAGTTACAATCAGAAATGCCGATGGTGAGATTATAAGAGACTCTACAGGAAGGGAAATGACATGGATAATGTCAAAGAGACAGGCTAAGGGTATATACTATGTTGATTTAAAGCTTTCTAGAAGCGATTTCGAGCCGAATACGATGCTTTATGACACATGGACTAATATTCAGTACCAGGGGACGCTTCTAGACGACGTAGAGCTTGATTTCGTTATTAAAGAGTCAGCAAGTTATTTTAACATCGGTAACTCAATATCAACCAACGACATTACCTTCAACCCAGTTACAGCTGGAATAAAGGAGAAGGAACAGATAAAGAGGGGTGATATTAGAAAACTTGTCATACAGGCAAAACCAAGTTATTCCAATAACACAATACAACTTGTTGATTCAATGGATATAAGGTTGTATGTGAAAGATGGAACAAGGGAGATTGATGTGATCGAGTGGGATAAGGTTAATAAAGCTTTCCTTGAGAATTATTACATGATTGATACCAATATTCTCATACCTCAGAGATATTTTGTCGATATAAGGATTAAGTATGGTATGAACTCAATAATTCACCACGACGTGCTTCAATTCAATATCGTGGATGATTTGAACAACAAATACGCATAAAGAAAGGTGAGGATTCGTTTCCTCACCTTTTATGCTAGCATAAATTCATAATAATCTATTGCGTTTGAATATTCGTTTGCTTTATACTCAGCATATTTCAACTCTTCATATTTAAACACAGATGTGCATCTTTTAATCCAGTATTCTTGTTTCTTTTTAGCTGTCTCCAATTTTTTTGAAAAAGACAGTAGATCTCTTTCTTTCAGTGATTTCTTAACTGAAAGCATATACTCATAGGAGTCACCATAGAGTTTCTTGTAATATTCTATTTCACTTTTACTCATTATTATAGATAATATAGGTTACTGTAATTGAATAATTCAAGCCTATTTGGATTCTGGATGTAGTGTTCCATTGCCTCCGGCACTTCACTGAGTGGATACTTGTTTATACAGTCATACAAAGCCTCTGCGAAGTCCTGGTTATGCATCTGAATCTCCGGGGCTGTGAACTCGTACATTCCGCAATCGTGAGCTTCCTCAAGCTCAGATATAATCATGCCACTGAACAATCCGTGAAGACCATATTTACGGGCGAAATCCTCAGCATAGCACCAGATCCCGATACATAATTTCTTCCTCAGCAACTGCACGTGAGAGGAATTGATGATGAGTCTACCGAACTGGTTAATCCCATTAGGGTAGTTCTTGTTCTTCTGAGGGGCGAACAAACCCATCGGGCATCCGTGACCAAGCATAAACAATATTCGATCATCGTCGGCAGCAAGAGCCTCCTTGATGACTTTATTATTATTTTCCTCAGTGAGTAACAACTGCTCACCATAACCACTATAAAGCCTTTTCAAGAATCTCGTAGAGTGGTCATTCGGGTGTATTACTATTGCGTCGTTTGGATTCATTTTCTAATCTCCTTTTTCATGTCGCTGAATTTCACTTTCTCACAGGGAGTCCATTTAACCTCACCGATTTTTCTAACAATGTTCTTCTTCACCACATCGTTTATCAATTGTGGATCAGTCTCAATCTCTGGATAAGTGGCAGCACCGCTATCAATTCTAATTCCATTGAATGGTATAAACATACCTAAGATAATACCTTTCATAATCCGTTATATATGTATATTATAATCAATTTCTTCATGGTGCAAAGATAAGAAAAAAAATCGAGACTACCAAATGTAGCCTCGATTTTTAACTTTTATTACCACTTGATGTTGTTCATCTTCTCGATAATTTGCATTAGCATATTAAGACCAACTGTCTGCATCGGGTCACTTCCATTGCCGTTACCCCCATTGACCATAACTTTTGGGACCCATTCTGTATTAGAGTTTGCAAGCTCATGTGCAATACCAATCATAGTCTCCTTTTTCATGGCAAGTAACTGTTCTGGAGTAGCTCCAGCGCTTACAAGAGCACGGTTTGCAGCAGCCTTAGCCTCACCCTCTGCACGAACCTTACGGGCAACTTCCTCAGCCTTTGCAGCCTCAAGTTTTGCAACCTCGAACTCCTGTTGAGCCTTGGTAACGGCTACTGCCTTTTCCTTCTCCTGCTCCCACTTAGCCTTTTCTGCATCAGCCTTACCCTGCTCAGTAATCAGCACGGTCTTCTGAATAGCCTCAAGGGACTTGGTCTTGGCAGTAACAACGGCAAGGTTAGCCTGTTTCTGGGCATCAATCTGATCCTGCGTAGCCTTATCATACTTGATGTCAGTGATCGATACGAGGTTACAAGTGATACCATACTGCTGGAAAGGTGACTTCTCCTGTCGCATATAATTACCATTGCGATCAACAAGGATCTCTGCCTTTGCCACAGTCTCAGTATCTCCGGTCAATTCATTAGTTACCTTAACCTTAGTAATCTTGGTCTTGAACACACCCTCGTTCAACTGATCAGTGATGTACTGGATAAGGTCTGTACGTGTCTCAGATACTGACTCCAGTGATGACATAAGAGGACCGCACGATGTTACAACCTTATAAAGTGTAGGTTTGATAAGTGTGCTGATAAGTGCTTCCTCACCACCAAAATCCTGTTGAATCTTAGCCATCTGAGCAAAGTCACGAGGCAATACAACACGGAGTGAACCGATAATGAAACCACGACCACGATCATTAAATGTTACGGCAGCACCTGGGTTAGGACCAGCAGCTACATAGCCATCATCATTCTTCTCAACTCCAGTGAACTCAACCTGGTTGGTCTTGTTGTACTCATACACGTTACCAAACAACTGCCACTGAGCACCACCCTCAGTCCATACGGCATACCTACCGCTGACAGGATACTGGCATACATAGTTCTTAGACTTGTCACAGTCCTCCGCAAGACCTCCGATCACGAACATCAACACGAAGAATGACACAATTGCCACAACTCCGAACAGTATCTTCTTAGATACATTAATCGGTGAATTTTGAAACTCTCTCATTTTACTTACTTTTTTTTTAATGGGTTAATAACTCTGTTTACTTGGTCTGTGAACCGGGCTTAGTGTGAATGTGACCACTCTCCTTGTTCGCACCACCATAGGACTCCCAGTACTTGATTCTGGCATCCCTCTTTGCAATCTTTTTCTTATACTTCATTTTCTTATTGTTTAATAGATTCCACCAATTACAGGCTCAAGGGCAGAAATAGTATCTGCTGTAACAGCCTCTCTGTCAATGATCTTGATCCAACCGTAGCCACAGTCACCGCCTTCGATGTGGTAACTACCATCATCGTGCTTCTTAACGTAACGTCTCTCGAAACTTTCACGATTATCGTTCGGGTCGTCCTCGTCAAAGTCGTAGTCCTCAAGCAACTTCTCGTAGATCTTGTTTGCCACTTTCTTTGCAACATCCTTGCTTTCGCAGGGTATTACCTCACTCTCAACTTGATAGTCGTCGCTATCAAAAAACATACTTTCTACTACAATCATTTTACTTAGTTTTTAAATTGTTATTAATGTTAACTGTTTACACGAAGAAATAATAGAAGGGAATAAGGATCTTAGGAAAAGATACTTCTTCCTTTGAGAACTTGATGAGTCCCCAACACTGCAACACAAGCAATACATAATAGATGATGGCAACAACAACAAATATTGCGCCAAGGAAAATAACATACTTCATACCTTTTTTTTAATTTCGCTGCAAAGATATAGAAAATTTCCTAAATGCACAAACATTCCTTCTATTTTTTAACATAGATTAATATTTATAGATAAAGTGGGGCGACATATGGAAATGGAAATCATTACATATATTACTAACAGAGGAGCGTAATATCTTACTGAGGATACTACGCTCTTTTTTTTTAATAAAAACTTTATGGGAAAAAAGAAAAATCTGAAGGATCTCGATGAACTTGAGCTTGACTTCATCGAGAAAAAGATGAAAGGAGACAGTGCTCTCAATTATCTTACATCGTGTGGAATAACCACACAACTGAAATCTCTCAGTTTCAAACTTGACATTAAATGCAAGAACGAAAAACAGAAGGAATTCTTGAATGTTCTGAAAAATAAGAAAAACCAGATATGTTTTGGTATTGGTGCTCCTGGCACAGGAAAATCATACATATCTCTGGCATTTGCTCTTAAAGAGCTGAAGGAGTGTAAATACTCCAGCATTGTGATGATAGTCCCTACAGCACCTGCTGGTGGACTGGATCTGAACCTTGGTTACTTGAAGGGTGACTTTGAGGATAAGACAAGACCATTTAAGGAATGTGATGAGGAGACTATAGCGAAGATTCTAAAGAACAGTGGAAACGGTGACTCGCAAATAATGGCGAAGAATTTGATAAACGGTGGCTATATCCGGTACGAGTTCATCAATTATGTGTTAGGTAAAACATTCGACGATGCGCTGATCTTGGTTAACGAGGCTGAACAGTACACAAAGGAGAACATGAAACTCCTACTTACGAGGTTGGGAGAAAACAGCAAGGTAGTTATTACAGGTGACTGTGAGCAAGTTAACAGACGTGACATTGTCAGCAAGAAATCAGAGTGTGGACTTGCGTATGCGGCTAGCCACCTAGAGTCACTGAGCGAAGTTGGAATAACAGAATTCACAAGGGAGGATATCGTTAGAAACCCACTTATAACGAAGATACTCGACAATTGGGATTAAAAGACAAATGCAGTCAGAAATGGCTGCATTTTTTCTTTTCCTAAAATAACAATAATGGTAATGCCCAGATATTTATATAGAAAGTAATATATAAGATTATGGGAAGGATTTTTTTAGGGGAAATAGAACTCACACAACAAACTGTTGTCAGTGCAATAACTCAAGAAGTTAACACTGTGAGTGGAGAGGTCAATACCCACGTCTCAAATGCAAGCACACACTTATCACAAGGTGACAGAACAAATATTGATTCAATAACAGGTTCTGTTGGAACAATGGCTTATGAGGATGTATCAAGCTATTCTAGTGCAACTGAGGTGAATACAGCTCTTGGAAACAAGGCTAATATTAGTGATATTGAAGATTTCTTCGATGATGCAAAATATGAAGACAGCGGCACATCAAAGGTTATTAACTTCTATCACGGAAACTCAATTAAGTCAACAATTAATGCTGATGATTTCATTAAGGATGGCATGATAAGTGGCGTTACACTTGAAACAAAGAGTGGAACAACATATATTGTTATCAATTGGAATACTGATGCTGGCATACAAACCACAGAACTTGACATAGGTGATGTGTTTGATGCAGATAACTACTATCAGAAGTCCGAGACAAGTGGAAAGACAGAAATCTCTACAGCATTAAGTGGTATCACTGAACTGATGGAGAAAAGCGAGTTGGTAACGTCTGCTGCGCTTAATGACCTTAATGATAATAAACTTGATGTGAGCGCATATACACCAACGGACTTGAGTAATTACTATCAGAAGTCTGAGACAAGTGGAAAGACAGAAATATCCACAGCGTTGACTGGGAAATCAAATACTGGACACACACACGATGACAGATATTACACAGAGTCTGAAATAGATACCAAGCTTGATGCAAAGAGCAACACTGGACATACACATAGTCAATACCTAACTGGCATTACAAGTTCACAAGTAACTACGGCACTTGGTTTCACGCCAACTAACAATACCACATTCGCAGCACATACAGCAGATACTACCGTACATGTAACAGCGCAAGATAAGGCAACTTGGAATGCAAAGGCTGATGGTTCTGCAAGTGGGATAACTGCAATGACTGGGTATGAAATCGCATCAAGTGGTTCTTCAATAGCAACGACAGATACTTTAAATCAAGCCATTGGAAAGCTTGAGAAGATGATTGATGAATTAAAACAGTTCATATCAGACAAGGAATTGACCATTGCTGCGGCATTGACTGACCTTGACAATAGATTAAAAGCAATTGAATAATAACATGTCTAATTTACATATAAAATGATAGAATATTTAAAGAATTTCGAAAACCATACAGCGTATGAAGCTTTTACTGGAACAACAGCCTTCGCAAGACCTAACGTGTCTTACTGCATACAAGAGAATGAAGTACACTATAACGCAATTATACCACCGCCACCTGAAACAAGAGTTGTTGCGAAGTTCAATGTAGGAACAAGTAAACCAACAATAATCGCAAATGGAACGAGCGGATTCAGTTCAATTGAAATTGATGGTATTGAACAACAAAGTGTTATAACAGGTTATACATTCAGCACATCTGGTGACCATACAGTTATATATACGTTGACAGATTCAACAATCATTGGAGATAGTGCTTTCTATGGCTGTTCTAATCTTACAAGTGTAACTATACCAAATACTGTTACAAGTATTGGTAGCAATGCTTTCAGAAATTGTAAAAATATTAGCGGTATAACTATTCCAAGTGGCGTTACAAGTATTAGTGAGAGTACTTTCAGTGGCTGTTGGGGTCTCACAAGCATAAACATTCCAAACAGTGTTACAAGTATTGATACTATGGCTTTTTATGACTGTTATAGACTTACAAGTTGTACAATAGGAAGTGGTGTCACAAGTATTGGAGTTGGTGCTTTCCATAGTTGTAGTGGTATTACAAGTATAGGCCTAGTTGGTAGTGGTGCATCAGTCGAAATACCTAATAGTGTTACAAGTATTGGTAATGATGCTTTCAGAAACTGTACAAAACTTACTAATGTAACTATACCAAGTGGAGTTACAAGTATTGGTGTTCTTAATTTCTATAAATGTGATAGTCTTTCAAGTATAACAGTAGATAATAACAACATATATTATGATTCAAGAAACGATTGTAACGCTATTATAAAGTCCAGTAATAATGAATTAGTTGTTGGCTGTAAAGACACTATTATACCAAATACAGTTACAAGTATTGGTGACTATGCTTTCGAATATTGTATAAACCTTACAAATATAGTAATACCAAATAGTGTTACAAGTATTGGTAGTAATGCTTTTTCTTATTGTGTTAAACTTGCAAGCGTAACTATAGGAAGTGGTGTCACAAGTATTGGAAACAGTGCTTTTGAATATTCTTATAATATTACGAATATAGATATACCAGATAGCGTAACAAGTATTGGTAATTCTGGTTTCACATCTTGTACTGGTCTTACTAGTTGCACAATAGGAAGCGGAGCTACAACTATTGGCTATGGGGCTTTTAGTGGCTGTACAAGTCTTACAAGTCTAACATGTAATGCACTTACTGCCCCTTCAATAATAAGCACTACATTTAAAAATGTTAAGACAGGTGGTACATTAACAGTGCCACAAGGTAGTACTGGTTATGACACATGGATGGAAAATTCTAGTTATTATTTAGGGTATTATAATTG
>Ga0326511_10004868_pt1 | contig 10649 bp, 9 predicted proteins | sample 0_2496_0518_D_FD_203701 | JGI IMG/M metagenome (GOLD analysis project Ga0326511, IMG submission 203701) | Bovine rumen microbial communities from UC Davis, California, United States - 0_2496_0518 | ecosystem: Host-associated > Mammals > Digestive system > Stomach > Rumen | place: USA: California... | reverse complement strand
CGGTCGAATCGGGTCTCGAGCGTCACGGTCTGTCCGCCACCGTAGCGTCGGCCCGTCCAGAAGTCGTACCACGTAGCGCCCTTGGGCAGATATTTCGTAGCAGTCTTCGTGGCGGTGAAATCGATGGTTCCTACGGCAGAACCATCGGTAACTTTCTGCCTGTCCCAGCCTGTCATGGCGTTGGTGCGTATGATTTTCTCCTCAGTGTACTGCGGGTTAACAATGGGGCAGGCCAGGATGCTACGGCCAAAAAGGAACTCATCGGTCATGTTCCACACCTTCTTGTCCTGAGCGAAGTCGGCAAACAGCGGGCGCATGTAGCTGTCGCCCATCGAGGTCACCTGCCAGGCCGTACTATATAAATAAGGTATGAGCCGGTAGCGCAGCCGTATCTGCTGCTCGATGGCATCGTAGACAGGCTCACCCTTCTTGCCGAACTGCCATATCTCGCGCGGCGCGTCGGCACCGTGGCTGCGGAAGACGGGGCAGAAGAGTCCGTACTGCATCCAGCGCACGTAGAGCTCCTGGAACTGCGGGTTACGTGGGGCCGAACCGCTGCCGCGCGTGTTATACGAGCCACAGAAGAAACCGCCGATGTCGGTATTAAAGTTGGGGTTGCCCGTCAGCGTGAAGCTCAGTCCTGCGGGCACCTGCTTACGCAGCATGTCCCACGACGAGTTGACGTCGCCGCTCCACATGTTTGAGCCGTAGTGCTGCTGGCCGGCAAAGGCCGAGCGGGTCATGATGAAGATGCGCTTGCCTCGGTCATCCTTGCGCTGGGCTTGATAGATACCACGCACCGTTTCCAGGGGGAAGGCATTGCGCTGCGAGCGCCACGTGCCGCCGTAGACGGGGTGGGCATAGTTGCTCTCGCTGGGATTGAAGAAGTCGGGGTCGGTAGAGTCCATCCACCAGGCATCGGTGCCATAGTCGTAAAGCGTCTTCAGGTATTTCCAGTAGATAGCGCGTGCCTCCGGGTGGAAGGCGTCGTAGACCTTCACGCCCGATGGGTATTTCATGTCGGGCGGCCACACATGTGAGATGCCACTCTGCGGCCACGTCTCGAAGGGCAGCAGCAGGCTCTTCTCGCTGAGTTCACGGAATTGCTGCGTCTGCGGTCCGAAACTGGCCCAGATGCTTATCATGAAATGGGCGTGCTTGCGGTGCACGTTCTGAATCATCTGCTTGCCGCTGGCAAAATCCTCTGCCAGGAAGTCCATCGCGTTCCACAGGTAGTTCGAACCCCAATACTGCCAGTCCTGAATGATGCCGTCGAGAGGTACCTGCAGCTGTCGGTACTGGTCTACGATTGACTCCGTCTCGCGGGCTGACTTGTATCGCTCCTTCGACTGCCAGTAGCCGTAAGTCCAGAGGGGGAACATGGGCACGTCGCCTGACAGCTGTCGCATCTGCGCAATCACGCCGTCGGCCGAGCCGCCGTACATGAAGTAGTAGTCGACCCCCACGCCCACCTCGCTCGCGAACGTCATGCCCAGCTGTGGGTCGTCGTCGAACTGCGTGGGCGAGTAGTTGTCCCAGAACAGGCCCCAGCCCTTGATGCTCTGCAGCACGTTCTGGAAGTCCTCCAGGTTAGACTGCTCCATTCGCTTGTGCTCGCCTCGGCGGTTCATCTTGCCGTTCTGAATGGTTCCCAGCCCGTAGATTGCCTCGTCCTTGCCCAACAGGAAGGACTGCGCCACCCTGAATTTGCCAGCGTCGGCTCCACCCGTCCGTGGTTCGAAAACAGGCTCGCCCTTCTCGCGCAGCAGCGTCTTTCCTTTTGCTGTGAAGGTGACGGCTCCCGTCTGTGGGTCAATTTTCACCGTCAGCAGTTCGCTGCTTAGAGTGTTGCCACGCCTCGTCACCTTCACGTCGTCAGGCTTCGCAATCACTACCAGACTGTTGCCAACGCGTAGCGATGTTTCTGGCGTCTTCACCACCCTTACCGTGCGGGGTGTATAGAACTCCACACTTACCTTTGTCTTTCCAACCTGCACCTCCACAGGCTCAGCATTTACAACGGCCGTTGCCAACAACAGCACTGCCGTCAGAACTCTCTTTTTTGTCATAACACTATTCTGCATACATGGCGTCGATTTCCCTTTTATAGTTTTCATTGAGCACGCGGCGCTTGATTTTCAGCGTGTTCGTCAGCTCGCCGCGCTCCATGGAAAAGGGCTGTGGCAGCAGTGTGAAGCGCTTCACCTGCTCGTAGTGAGCCAGCTGCTGCTGCAGCGTGTCGATGCGCTCCATAATCATGTCGTGGATCTGGGTGTTCTGGCAGAGGTCTTCGCGGCTGTCGAACTTGATGCTGTGCTCGCGGGCGTATTCCTCGAGCAGCGGGTAGACGGGTATGATGAGCGCCGAGACGAACTTGCGCTGGTCGGCGATGATGGCTATTTGGTCAATGTATTTGTCGACGATAATCTTCGACTCAATCATCTGCGGGGCAATATACTTGCCGTTGGAGGTCTTGAAGAGGTCCTTGATGCGCTCCTTGAGGAACAGCTCGCCATCCTTGAGGTAGCCGGAGTCGCCGGTGCGGAAGTAGCCGTCGGCGGTGAAGGCCGCCTTGGTCAGGTCGTCGCGGTTGTAGTAGCCGCGGGTGATGGTGGGGCCTTTGAGCAGCACCTCGCCCTCGTCGCTGATCTTCACGTCGAGGCCTTCGATGGGTATGCCTACGGAGCCTACCGTCCAGGGTTGGCCTATGTGGTTGCAGCTGACGGTGGCCAGGCTTTCGGTGAGCCCGTAGCCTACGTCCATGGTGATGCCTATGGAGTGGATGAACTCCTCTATGACGGGATTGACGGCGGCGCCGGCGGTGGGGAAGAAGTGGGCATTCTCCAGTCCCAGTTCTTTGCGCACAAGTGAGAAGATGGTCTTGTTGAGCATCTCGTACTCCAGGCGCAGGGCCACTGGCGGTTTCAGACCTTTAGATAGGTATTCGATGTTGTGACGGCGGCCCACGCTGATGGCATGCTTGAAGATCTTGCGCTGCATGGCGCTGCTGGAGTCGATTTTCTCCAGCACGCCCTGGTAGACCTTCTCCCAGAAGCGGGGTACGGAGGACATGCACGTGGGGTGCTGCTCGCGCATGGTCTGCTGCACCTGCTGCGGGTAGGTGTTGACGATGAGGCGTGCGCCGACGGTGAGGCACAGGATTTTCCACGCCTTCTCAAAGATATGCGTGAAGGGCAGGAAGTTCAGAATACGGTCGCTCTCGGTCACGGGCACGCACTTGTGGTTAGCCTCGAAGGCAGCATGATACTGCCCGCAGGTGAGCATCACGCCCTTGGAGTCGCCCGTGGTGCCGCTGGTATAGAGAATATTGGCCAGGTCATCCATCGACGCCTGATGCTGCAGGGCTTCCACCTCCGCCTGTCGCGGCAGTTCCTCGCCCTGCTTCAGGAAGTCGTCGAAATACATGGCTGTCTTGTCCTCGTCGGCTATGCGCACGCCGCGGTCGAAAATGATGATGCGCTCCAGGGTGTGGCAGGTGGCCTGCACGCGGTGGGCCTTGTCGTACTGCTCCTGCTCGCCGACGAAGAGTATGCGCACGCGGGCGTCGGTAATCATAAACTGTATCTGCTGCTCCGACGACGTGGCGTAGAAGGGGATGGTCACCGCACGGATGCCCCAGGCGCCGAAATCGCAGAAGAGGTATTGCACGGAGTTCTGCGAGAAGATGCCTATGTTCTCCTGTACCTTCACGCCGAGGTTGAGCATGGCGTTAGACACCTGAAGGACGGTGCTGGAGAACTGGTTCCACGACATTGACTTCCACTGCTGACCGCCGAAATCTTTGTAGATAAGCACCTCGCGGTCGCCGTAATGCTTGGCCTGCTCGTGTATGAGCACAGCCAGATGACAGTTGTTCTGCATAGCCTAATTGTTTAATTTTGTGCAAAAGTAAGCAAAAAAAGCGAAACAAGAAAGAAAAAGTCCTTTTTTTCCTCTTTTCAAAAATAAATATGTAATTTTGCGGGCAAAAGAACATTGTACATGGCAGAGACACTGAAGGAGAAGACGGCAAAAGGGCTGTTTTGGGGCGGTCTGAGCAACGGTGTTCAGCAGATGCTGAACCTCGTCTTTGGCATATTCCTGGCACGTCTGCTGAGCACAGAAGATTATGGCTTGGTGGGTATGTTGAATATCTTTACTTACATTGCCGTCTCGCTGCAGGAAGGAGGGTTTATTACTGCTCTTAACCGTAAGCAAAAGGTGAGCCACAAGGACTATAATGCCGTTTTCTGGACCAGTACGCTGACATCGCTGATGATATATGTCATCCTGTTTTTTTCTGCGCCACTGATTGCCGACTTCTATAACGAGCCACGCCTGACAGCTCTCGCGCGCTTTATTTTCCTGGGCTTCTTTATCACTAGTCTCGGCATCGCCTCGCGGGCGCAGCTGTTTCGCAATATGATGGTTCGGCAGACGGCCATCGTTGCCTTTGTTAGCCAGTTTGGGTCTGGCGTCGTAGGCATTACTCTGGCTTACTTCGGGTTTGCCTATTGGGGCATTGCTATCCAGACACTGGTATATGTCAGCTTGTTCTCCGGAGTAACCATTTATTTTGCACATTGGCATCCTACGCTGCCAGTAGATTTCAAACCCGTCAAGGAGATGCTGGGCTTCAGCAGCAAGCTGATTATCACCAATATTGTCAACGTGCTGAACACCAATGCGTTTACCGTTATACTTGGTCGACTGTACACGCCTCATGTGGTAGGAAATTATTCGCAAGCCAACAAGTGGAACTACATGAGCGGGACGCTCATCGGCGGCATGCTTGGCGGCGTGGCCCAACCGGTATTTGCACGTACCGACAGCGACAAGGAGCGGCAGAAGCGTGTCTTCCGAAAGCTGGTGCGGTTTACGGCTTTGGTCAGTTTCCCCGCCTTGTTCGGACTGGCACTGGTGGCAAAGGAGTTTATCGTTATCATGCTCACCGAGAAATGGCTTGAGAGTGCCGTTATGCTGCAGATTCTTTGTATTGGTGGCGCCTTTTCCAACTTCTCCGGTCTGTTCGTTAACCTTATCGTTACCCGCGGCCATTCCACTACCCACTTGTGGGTCACCGTCGCTTCCTGCATTGTTCAGCTCGCGGCGCTCATCCTCACAGCACCCTACGGTATTTACACTATGCTGACGGTCAATGTTGCCATCAGTATTCTGTGGACTTTAGTATGGTTTTATTTTGGGCGCAAAGAAATAGACTTGCGGTTTATGGAGGTTGTTAAAGACGTGACGCCTTATCTTGCTATAGCCACGTTTGTCATCGTCGCAGCCCATCTGCTGACCGTCGGCATCACCAACCTTTATTTCTGTTTTGCCGTCAAGGTGGTGTTCGTGGCCGCAGCCTACTGTCTTCTTCTTTGGCTGTCTGGTTCTGCCATCTTCCGCGAGTTGTTGGTATTTTTGCGCCATCGCACGCTGTCATAGTCTTTCCAGACGCTTTCTCGCATACCCAATGAAAGTCTCTACGGTGAGAAGAGCACAAATGTAGGTTAAATAAACCTAAAAGGCGATTATGGTATTTGTATTATAATAAGATTATAATTATCTTTGCACATCATTTGAAGGCCTGCAGGCCAAGTATCTATGACGATATTCAATCCATTCGTAACCAACGGCTATCTGTCACCACACTACTTCTGCGACCGGGTAGAAGAGACGAAATTGTTGACAGACTTAGTGACTAACGGCAATAACGTCGCTATCATTTCCCCTCGCCGTTTAGGGAAGACGGGACTCATTCAGCACTGTTTCCAACAGAGTGTCGTCAAGGAGAACTATTTCACCTTTTTAGTTGATATCTACGCCACCAAGAACCTGCAGGAAATGGTTTACGAGTTGGGCAAGGCGGTATTAAGCACGCTGAAGTCGAAAGGTAGGCAAGCGTGGGAGCAGTTCTTAGGAGTCTTAGGCTCACTACGAAGTAACATCTCTTTCGACATCAACGGCAATCCGGAGTGGGGTATGGGGGTAGGCGATATCAAGGTGCCGCAGACAACACTCGACGAGATTTTCTCTTACCTGGAGCAAGCCGGCAAACCTTGCATTGTAGCTATTGACGAGTTTCAGACCATAGCTGATTATCCGGAGGGCACTGTGGAGGCAGTATTGCGTACCCACATCCAGAAGAGCAAGAATGTTGTTTTTGTCTATGCCGGTTCTCAGCGTCACATGATGAGCGAAATATTTCTCTCGCCCTCACGTCCGTTTTACCAGAGTACCCGGCTGATGACCATTGAGCCTATAGCCATTGAGCGCTACGTCGCCTTTGCCCAGACACTCTTTCAGGAACATCACAAAGCCATCACAGCGGAAGCCGTCGTTGCGGCCTACAGCAGATATGACGGCATCACCTGGTATGTGCAGTCGGTGCTTAACGCGCTCTTCGCTATGACGGAACAGCAGGCTGTCTGCGGCGAGGAAATGGTGGAGGCGGCTATCCAGCAGATTATCTCGCAGCAGGGCTTCGCCTACATGGCCCTGCTTTACCAACTGCCTCACAAGCAGAAGGAGGTGCTTATGGCTATTTGCAGAGAGGGGAGTGCCAGCAGCCTCACCTCACGCGCTTTCCTGCAGCGCTACGGCCTTACGGCCAGCACGGTGCAGGCTGCATTAAAAGGTCTTTTGGAGAAAGATTTTATCACGCTCGACCATGGCGTCTATACCCTGTATGACAAGTTCTTTGCCCAATGGCTGCTGCAGCAGTGAAAATACAATTAGTTTTTGTATTTTCGAAAATATTCCCTAACTTTGCAGGCAAAAGTTTATAACCATGGAGAAATTCTTTAATACCGCCGGACCAAATAAGTCTGATATTCATTATGAAATCAGTCCCTTAAGCCGCTTTGACCTTGACGAAGTGCTGATGCTAATCCTGCAGCAAAAGTATTTTGTATTGCACGTTCCTCGCCAGACGGGCAAGACCACCTGCATGCTGGCCCTGCGTGACTATCTCAACCAGTTGGGGCAGTATGTGGCGATGTACGCTAATGTTGAGGGTGGGCAGGCTTCGCGCAACGACGTGGAGAGCGTCATCAAGTCTACTGTGATACTATTGCCGACCAGTTTCGTGGTGTACTGAAGAATGATTTATCGCTAAAGTTGCGTGATGAGGTGCGCCAAGTGTCAAAAGATGCCATGCTGACAGCTTTTCTGCGCCGTCTGTCAGAGGCTGTCCCTAAGCCCATTGTGCTTATCATCGACGAGATAGATGCCCTGGTGGGCGACTCTTTAATAGCCGTTCTGCGGCAGATACGTTCCGGTTATAACGACCGTCCGCAGGCATTCCCCAACACCATCATCCTCTGCGGCGTGCGCGACGTGCGCGACTACCGCATCGTGCTCTCCAACCAGGACATCGTCACTGGAGGCTCAGCCTTCAACATCAAGTCAAAGTCGCTACACTTAGGCAATTTTACTCAGGAGGAAATCCATAGTCTATACATGCAGCACACCGAGCAGACCGGCCAACAGTTCGACGAGCGATGCTTCCCCTTGGTATGGACAGCCACCGAGGGCCAGCCCTGGCTGGTCAATGCTTTGGGCTATGAGGTGACGATGGAGATTCGTGAGAACCGCGACCGCTCCATCACCATTACGCCCGAAATGATAGAACGCGCACAGGAGGACATCATCTTATCGGCGCGACACCCATATCGACATCCTCATCGACAAGCTCAAGGAGCCGCGCGTGAAGCGCGTCATAGAGCCGATACTGGCCAATGAGGAGGAATCCGATGAACAGAAGATGGCAGACGAAGACATTCTCTATGTAAAAGATATGGGACTGGTTACCAAAGAACGAGGCAAGCCTCTAAGGATTGCCAACGCGATATATCGCGAGATTATTCCCCGCGAGCTGACTGCCAGTACCCAACAACAGCTGCTGCAGCAGCCGCAGTGGTATCAGAACTCCGACGGCAGCATCAACATGGAGAAGATGCTGCTGGAGTTCCAACAGCTCTTCCGCCAGAACGCTGACTCGTGGATCGGCAAGTTCGACTATGCCGAGGCCGGGCCTCAGCTGCTGTTACAGGCATTCCTGCAGCGCGTGGTCAACGGCGGCGGCTATATCGACCGCGAGTACGGCCTCGGCCGCAAGCGCACAGCCCTGCTCATCCGCAAGCCCCTGACAGATGGCTACGGCGGCCTTGTGCAGCGCGTGGTGATGGAACTGAATTTCAATGGCGTGCTGCTATTTCAGATAGGTATACTTCCACACAGCCCACTTTATCTTTTTCCATAGTTCGGTGAAGAAGCCGAGTGAGGGGAGGACGGTATAGAGCCAAGGATGTTGCTCTTTTGCCTTTCGCAAATACTCCTTATACTTCTTTAGCTCGTAGTCTGGGTGGACAAGAGGCAGCAGCGGCTGAAGGCGTTTGCCCTGCGCAATGGAGTGTAACAGGAGCTCTTCCCATTGCAAGATGACGGTTTCCGGCGAGAATTTGTCTTCAAGGGCCTGAAAGGTTTCCCGATAGTTGTCATCCGACGCCAAGAGACAGTCAGTGATGCAGGAAGCCAGTCTTCGTGGGCTGTCAATAAGTTTTCCTGTTTCTACGGTGTCCATATAGCCAGTGCATCTTCTCGAAGCAATGACAGCCCCCATCAACTGCATTTCCACGGCACTGTTACAGAAGGTTTCCGTCAGTCCCGAGGGGTTAGGCACTCCTACCTTCGTCTGTTCCAAAATACTATATTTCTCTCTGCCCATAAGCCCCATAAGGTGCACACTTGGCAGCAAGCGGCCGCTGTCGTCAGTCAGATATTTCATAAACCGTTTTTCGTAGCTCTTTTCTGCCAGGCCATAATCCCCCAAGACGACGTCATCGCCATAGAGCTTTCCGTTGCCGATGACATAGAGTTGGGCGTCTGGTACTGCCTTCAGCACTTCTGGCCAAGCTTTTGCCAGCACATGGAACCCTTTACCGGGAATCACTGCACCCACATAGGTTACAATATGCTTACGTCTGCTTACAGGCGTAAGGTTTTTACCCGATGCCTTAAACAGCGAATTGTCTACCGTGTTATATATCCAGTCAGTCTTCCTGAAAGCCCGGTGGTCACGATAAATGTCTGCTTGCTCACGCCCTACGCATATCAGACGAGCTACAGCGTCGCATTTAGCATAGTCTCTCAGGCGCCAGAATGACACAAAGTTGTGGCACCAGACGATATATCTGACACCTGCCTCCGCACGAGTCTGCTTGATTGTTTCCCAATAACAATCGCTATGCTTGACAACTAAACAGTTGATGCCGAGCTGGGCACACAGGTGGTGGGCCTCAGACAGAGAGCCGACACACTCCACACGGATGGCATCATTGAAAACCATTCTGTGCCAGAGGAAGAGGGTGACGCTGATTCCATTGTCCCTGACTGCCAGCAAATGAGCAATCAAGAAAAACAGATACGGCGTACCGGCTTTAATGGGACAGACAGTATCAATATGCCGAAGGTCCATGCCTTCGTCTGAAGAACCGTTTTCGAAAAAGAAGCCTACATTCATATTCGTGACACTACATGTTAGTTTAAATTTCCACTTGCCCCACCTTGGACAGGGCGTTTCTCTGTGAACCTCCAGAATTGATCTTGACGATGCTGCTAATCCTGAGTTGGCTGCAAAGTTACAACATTTTCCGTAGCAGACCAAATATAAAAATGCAGTTTTTTGCAGGCAAGGGTGAATCTGCTACTACAGTAGCTCCAGAAAGTAGCCTCGCACGCCGTTGTTGTCGCCGGGAAACCCGATGACCGTGCCGTCGTCGTCGGCACGTGTGCCGTCGTAGGCGTCCAGCACGCTGTCGTCCTCGTGGATGACGGGCAGTGGCTGCGCCTCGGGGTTGTAATATAGCTGCGGGTCGTAGCTCATGCGGCAGCCGGGCGCAGCAAAGGTTCGCTCACCTCCAGGTTGCAGCGCACCAGCGTGGTGTAGAGCCTGCTGTTACGGCGCAATACCCCCCGGGGGCAGGAAAAAAACGGGCGTTTTTCTTTTGTGCCTATACGCAAAATGCCTTGCGCCTATATGCAAAATACCTTGCGCCTATACGCAAATTAAAACTGATTTCAGGGTGTGCAAGATTAGTTTTCTTGCTTTTCAAGTTTCGGTGTAGATGTATTCATGGCCGCGGCGGGTTTTCAGCAGCCGCGGGTTGTCACCCTTGGTCCACGCATCCAGCTGCTTGCGGGCCGAATGGTAGGTAAGCCCCGAGTGGCGTGAGAAGATGCCTATGGTGACATAACCATGATACAGGGTGAGACATTCCTGCAGCATGCGGTCCAGCCGTTCGGTGTCGGCCAGTAGCTGCTGCGAGTCGGGATTGTTGACAGGGCGGAAGCCGCTGCTCCATTTCTCCAGCTGCTCGTCCCACCGCTTGCCAGGGGTGTAGTCCACACCATCGAGCCTCACGTCGCGAGCCTTCACCTGGCTGGCGTCGGTGACCTCGCGTATGAGCTTGAGCCTCGGGGCAAACTACCCTATGGGCGTGTCTATGCGATAGCCCTGAGCCATCAGCTCGGCGGCGGCACGCAGAAACACGTCCAGCGCCCGCGTCAGCTCACCATAGCGCAGGCCATACCATTTAGAGCAATAGTCCTCCACCTCCTGCATCGACAGTTTCTTGCCCGACGCCGGA
>Ga0326511_10004862_pt1 | contig 10660 bp, 10 predicted proteins | sample 0_2496_0518_D_FD_203701 | JGI IMG/M metagenome (GOLD analysis project Ga0326511, IMG submission 203701) | Bovine rumen microbial communities from UC Davis, California, United States - 0_2496_0518 | ecosystem: Host-associated > Mammals > Digestive system > Stomach > Rumen | place: USA... | reverse complement strand
AGTAACAAATCCTATATTATCCAATACTTGGATTCCAAGATTTATACCAGCTCAGGATATGTGGAACATGCTTTATGAGTATATCTCATCACTTAATGATAAAGAGTTTACAGATTCAAGAACAAACGAACAACATATAGAGTCACATGGATTCGATAAGAAAATTAGTTTCAGAAAACGAAAAGTATAGACTGAATTACTTTCTAGCCTCAAAGTTCTTGAAAGATATGGGTTGGTGGATATATTGGAAGAAATATCTTGTATCACCTGATTTTAAAAGATTCTCTCTAAGATACCAAGATGAATGCTGGGTAGGGATAAGAAACCCTTACGATGTTTTTGGTGCTTGCAATTTTTCAAAGTATCTAACCGATATTAAGAATATAAAGGGTATATATACCGTGTCAAGTATGTTTGCAAGATTTATTCAAATCACTGCCCCTAAATATTTTGAAACTTCCCTGACATATAACTTTGTTTATGGTTCAATATCAGGTGATTACACAATTAATATGCAAAAACCAGGAATAGTAGAGAAATGGAAGAAAATAAATTTGGATAATAATGTTGAAAAAATTTTAAATATAAAGTTATGAAGATAGATATTGATTTGGATTTTGATGATTGTCTTGAAATCCTTAGAAGAAATGGTTACGTGTATGAAGAGGTAAAGTTATATTACACTCTTAATACCAATCCATATATTGATAAAGTTGACCCCAAGGATTTGATTCCTGTGAATACAAAGGTTGCATATAGGCAAAATGAACGCCCAGGCTTTTTAAATGCAGAATATCCACTCCTTGAGGATGTTGAAGACTATACTTTCGACAAGGTAATAGAAAGACTTTTTAAAGATATGATTCTTGATACAGTTTTTGGGAATATTTACCCTAGGGTTTAACAATATTTAAGAAATTGAGAACGGCATTAATTTGCTTTTCTCAATTTTTTTATATACATTTGCATAAGGAATATCTAAATTTTATGCATATGAATAAATTCAAAATTATTGCTTGCGTTAACAAGAAGGGGGTTATCGGGAATGAGGGTAAGCTCCTTTATACCATTAAGAATGACCTGGCAAACTTTAAGAGGATGACCATTGGCAATGTTGTTATAATGGGTCGTAAAACGTTTGAAAGCTTACCAGGTGGTAAACCATTGCCTGACAGAATTAACATAGTTCTGACAAGTGACGCTGAATGGGGTGTTGAACCTTCTGATAATCTTTTCATTGCTAATAGCCTCGATGATGCAATTGGCTTATGTGAAGCATTTTTCTCAGACAAAGAATTGTTTGTCATTGGTGGTGAATCTATCTACAAGCAGTTTATTGAGAATGACCTGGTTGATGAAATGAGGCTCACAATCGTAAACGATGAAACCGAGGGTGACACACATTTTCCTGAGTTTAACAAAGATGAGTGGAACGAATACTACATGTCTATGGCTCAGGTAAGTAACTGGGAATACAAGGAAACCACATTTTATTTTCAAATTCTCAAGAAGAAATAAGCATGAGTGATTCTAAGATTTTTTTATCAAAAACTGAAATTGTAGCTAGGGCAAAAGAAAAATGGGACGCTAAATCTGAACGTGTAAGATTAATGGCTGGAAAGAAATACCAACACATATTTGATGGTTTAAAGCTGAAGACAGTCTGTTGGGATAATAAGTTTGATAAACTCACACAGAGTCAGAAAAGCGTCCTGATAAAGGGAGAACTTATAAGAACATATGATAAACTACCATTCCACGATAAGATAGCAGTCAAAAGGCTATACGGCCTTGAAAGGCTTTCCAATAAGTGGTTTAAGCTAGCTCCAAAAGACAAAAAAATACTTCTAAATTCAGTATTAAATCAATGACCCAGAAAGAACTTTTCCAAAGGGATTATAGAGACATTTGTTACTTTATCGACCACGTTAAGGATATTGAACTCAGAATAAGCATCCTTAAATCACTTGGTTATGATATAGGTATAAATGTTGTTTCTGGCCAAGCAAAGGAAAAAGACATAATAATAGGAAAAAGAAAAGAGAAAAGAATTCAAATCACACCTAAATTCAAACACGCACCTGTTGCACAATGTGTTGTTTTAGGGCTAAAAAGTTAAAAAAGGATAAAAGATAGTATTATTATTTTGAAATCATAAAAAAAATTTATAACTTTGCAGAAATTAATTAAAAGCATTATAGCAATGAATGACTCAAAAATTTTAAACGAGAAAGAAGAGACTAAGACTGGTCTTAATCAAGCATCAGGTGCTCCTAAAGATGGAGTTAAAATTATAACTGGTGAAGTTACTGCTATCACAGAAAAGGAAGCTCTTATCGCTATTGGTGATGATAAGGGTGCAATACCACTTGAGAAATTCACTAAGGGGGTAGAGGTTGGAGATAAGGTTGAATTTGCCGTTAAAGAGATTAATGGTAATATGTCTATTACTGAAGTTATTTCTCACAATAAGGCAAATACATCTGCACCTGAGAAAAAGGACTCTACCATTATAACTGGTGAGGTAATTTCTTTGATAGTTAATGGCGATGTTACCATTAAGTTTGGTACTAATGGTACAAATCGTGCATCAATTCCTTATAGTAAGTTTACTGCCCATCCTATGGTTGGTGACACTGTAAAGGTACGTCTTGAGGAAATGAACGGTAATACAGTCATTACTGAGATTATTTCACACGAAAAGCCAGTTAAAGAGTCAGCTAGTAATGCACAGGAAAATCCATCAAAGGAAGATGCGCCAAAGGATATTACTGAGGAAGAGATTGAGCTTAGCTACATAGACCCAGAATTCCTTTTGGAGTGTATGTCTGTTCCAACTCATAGCAAACTTGAATATCGTATGGTTGCCTATGTTATGATGTGGGCAAAGCGTAATGGTGTTCAGTATGACTTTGATGAGTTTGGTAATATCTACCTTACCAAGGGTGAACTTGCTGAAGGTGAATTCTATCCTTGTGTAACTTCTCACCTTGATACTGTTCAGTATAAGCATGACCCATACATTTATGCAGGTGTACCTCTTGAACTCCAGATTTCAATTGTTGAAAATGAGGGTGTCAAGGAACATAAGGTATCTGTTAACAATGAGGGTGGTAGCGAGATTGGTATTGGTGCTGACGATAAGGGCGGTATCTGTATCTGTCTTTCAATGTTTGAGCACGTTGAAAAGCTTAAGGCTTGTTTCTTCTTGGATGAGGAGACTGGCTGTCATGGTAGTGACAACTTAGATAAAGATTGGTTTAAGGATGTCGGTTATGTAATTGGCTTTGACTCTCCTGACTTGTATAGAGCAGCATGGGCTTGTGATGGTACTCAGTTGTTTAACTATGAGTTCTATGAGAAGCACATGAAGAAGGTGTGTGATTCTTGGGGCTTGACTAAGGGTTGCTTCTTCTCAGAGCCTTATACCGATGTTAAGAACATCCGTGAGAAGACAGAGCTTATCTGTATGAACTTTGGTAACGGTGGTTATAATGCTCATAACATTGGTGGTACTGAGTATTGCATTATGGAGCATATGGACCAGGCTTGTGGTATGGGTATTGACCTTATCGAGGCTATCGGTAACACTAAGCATACTCTTAAGCATACTGGTAGATACAATGCTTACTCAGCTAATCCAACAACTGATTACACTGAGGTACATAAGCTTGAGCAGCTTGGTGACAACACCAGAAAGGGCTATAAGCCAACTGGCTCAACCTCAAGTAGTTCATCTAGCTCAAGTAGCAGCAGTAGTAGTTCTTCAACTACTCAGACTAAACCTGTATCTAAGGAAGATGAAATTAAGTTCGAGACAGTTAAATATATCGTTGAGAGATACGACTCATTGATTAAGAATATCGAGGAAGATGTTCTTGCAACTGTTAAGAATATTTGTGAGACCAACAATATTGACTTCTCAATGTTCGAGAAATCAATTTCTGATAACTTTAGTAGTGAAATTAAATTCTAAATCAACATGATGGGAAAAGATATAAGAAGTATCAGACAACTTGCTAGAGAGTCTGGTACTTCTCTAAGAAGCGCAATTATTAACATCAATGGCTATGGTGCAAACTACTGTAGATTATTGTGGGTTAAGAAGTGGATTCATACCAACACTGAAATGTTGTTTATTTTTAACAACACCTTTCACTATGGTATGTTTAAGACTTCTAATGTCATTTCCTCACCAGAGTTTGATGAATATAGACTTGAACTTTCTACACATTATGGAAAGGTAATTTCTATTATTAATCCCCAAAGCGAATCTGAGAGTTATCGTGATGTGTCTAGAATGTTAGAATCAATTGTACTACTCCCTGAATCATTCGAGAGTGACTACCATAAATTCTTCGATTCTAATACAAAGGCTATTACTCCTTTGATTCATAACTTTGGCTTCTGTAGTGAAGACGAGCATATCAAGCGTATTTTCACTGCAACAGGGGATTCAAAGAATTTCTTTATCTGGGCAATTAACGCATATTATCGTGCTGGATGTTCAGTAAATGCCATTAAGAAGATACTTTGGTGGGAAAATAACTATAAGCAGTTGGTAAAGAACCTTGCTAAGTCAACAATTACTGCTTATACGACAAGAAAGGACATTGTTTCTCTATTTAATGAGATTATGATTCTGAGACGTGAGAAAAGAATTAATGACGTAATTAACATATTCAACACAGCTCAGAAGAAAATCCTTAGGACACTTGAGTTAACACCAGATGATAAAAAGGTTTTCTCATCTTTCTACAGATTGTCAGAAAGTAAAAAAATCAACTTCGTTAAGAAGATGTCTACCATCGAAGACCCTAAGGAAATCATGCGTCAAATGAGGCATGTGACTAGTACACATTTCTCATGGAATAAGGAATCGTTCCTTGATTATATCGAGAATGTAAGTGGTATTAACTACGAAAAGATTTTCGAGAAGGGTGATACCATTCTTGTGAGGGTTAAAGACTTTGAGACTGTGAAGAACCTTGCAAAGGCCACTAACTGGTGTATTTCAAAGAATAAGACTTATTGGAATAGTTATGTTGAAGGTGTAGTTGGAGCTGAACAATTCATCTTGTTCGACTTCTCACAGAAAGAGGATGCCCTTAGTTCAATTGTTGGATTTACTTGTAGATTTAACAAGGGTATCACTAATGCACATGACTTTATCAACAATAACATAATGGGCAATGACCAGGTGACAAACCTTTCATTCCTTAATTCTTTTATTTCTCACCTTAAAAATAGTTCTAGCATTTATTCACTTCTTGAAAGTCATGGTATTGATATCAACCTGGTGGTTAAATTTGACAAGCCACCATATGAATGGAATAAAGATGCTATGTATAAATACCTCTATGAGTGCGTTGATAAGAACAATGTCGATAAGCTTGTAGATAATGGTAATCATCTTGTTCTTTCCATTAAGGATAAGAATATTAAGTATTTCCTTGGTGATACATATATGGATAATGTTTCATCAGATATTCATAGATGTCAACATATCATCTTCATGGATTTCAATATGAGCCAATATGACCCAAATAGACTGGTATATGCTATCATTGCCAATGGTTCAGAAGGTGGAGAAGATTATTGCGTGATGCTCAAGAATGAGCACTTTATGGATTGTCCAACAACATTTGAGAATAAGCTATCTCAATATGGACTACCATACGACACAATAAGAAGAATTGATGATAAATATGTAAGATTGCGTGATGCCATTAATTCATATAACACACCTGAAATAATGAAGTGTGTTAAAGATGAGGATTTGTTCCGTGAAGTTATATATGATTATATCGGAGTTGACACAATGACTGAGTTAATAAAGAACTCCATAACAAACTTTGCTTCATTTGACTATCTCAACATCTTCTATGAGAATGGCTATAAGATTTCTAATCTTTTGTCACTAAATCGTGCCTCAAATATTCTTTCACAGCTTGTCAGTTACTTAACTGTTGTGAGTAGGAAAAGAGTGTTCCAGATGCCTTCACAAAAGGTAATTGAAAAGTTCTTCAATAAAGAAATCGACAATTATGAAGATGCAATGGTTATTTGCTTACTCTTAGCAATTGATAAAATTGTCTCAAATGAAAATCTTACCCCGAATGATAATGCTAGCCTCTATCAAAGGGCATTATCTATGATTCATGGTAATCGTATTCACGGAAGTGCCATTGACCACCTTATCTTCGAAATGACAAGTAGGATTGACTGTATGTCACCGAATAGAGCTATTGATATTATTATTAATTACGTGGTTAATAATGGTGGAAATAGGCTTAAGGAAAAGTTTAACGAACTTGCTGAAAAGAGTTCTTATGTGAAAGAGAGACTTGATAATGCAACTTCTATGAAAGAGGACATGAAAGACCCAGGAATAACGGATTATCAGGAAGAAGATGAAGAAGCGGGAGGCGATTTCATTGATGAAATGCCTAATTTACCTGAAGCCGAAGATGATGACGATTTTGAATTTATTGATGATTTCGAAAACGTTGGTGCTGAAGCAATAAGATAAAATAAGGTTTGGTGAGGAGAGATACCTCACCAAACTACTAAAAAACAAAAAGATATGTATAAAGCCTTATTTTTATTTTTATCTTTGTTACTTACATTATATTTCTGTAACATGAAATTTAGTCAAGCAATAAGGATACTGGCTTATGGAGAAGTAGAACCTAAGAAAGAAGCTATTGCGTCTTTTATACTAATGATTATAGTTGCTTTTTTGTGGACAATATTTTTTTCAGTATTTTAATTTCTTTAACAGTTAAAATTTTGGATTACGAAAAAATCACTATATATTTGCAAAGTAAAAAACAAACAACAAATAAATAATTTTTTTTAAAAGATGACTTACAATAAGAAACAGATGCAGCCGTTGATTGACAAGTTTCAAATCAACCCAGAAACAAACAAACTTTTCATCAAAGTGGTAGAAATGTTTGATGGTCAGCCTAACTATCAGATATGGGCAGTTAAAGCTATCTTCAATAAGGCAATGACATTCGATGAGCTGTCTTTGATTCATGATTGGGCAGAGAAGAATCAGCCTATGATTAAGAATCTGGATAAGCAGAACATTGTATCTTACTCTACCCGCCCTGCAATTATTCAGTTGCAGCAGGAAATGAGAGGTTGTGATATGATTAACATCATCAAGGATGTTATTTCACATTTCAACACAGACCAGCGTAAGATGCTCACCGAGAGTATTCTCCCTTCAAATCTGAAGCCACTTGAGGCTTTCAAGAATTCTTTGATTATTAATTGGGCTGATATTTTCTCTAAGTTCAATCGTCTGCCATCTTCACGTAAGAATAACTTCTACACAAAGGCTTCTAGTATTCGTGATACCCAGGAGTTGCAGAAGCTTATCATTGAGTGCCTTGAAGCAACATATACATGGGATAAGGATGATATGATTGCCTACATGGAGAACAACGCAAAGGATTGCGAGGTTGTATTTAACCAAGGTCCTTATGTGATTGTACATGTACCAAGTTTTGAGTCAAGTAAGAAGCTTTGTGGTGGTGGTCGTACACAGTGGTGTATCACAATGGAATCAAGCCATTTCCGTGATTACGTAACTCCACGTGGTGGTGAAAAGAATGACCAGTTCTTCTTCTTCGACTTCAGCCGTAAAGAGACTGACTGTTTCGCACACATTGGCTTTACTGTTAAGAAGGGTCAGGGTATTATCTACGCCCAGACATGTGATAACAAGGAAATGCTTCAGCAGTTCAATAACAATGGTGAGAAAATGAGCATTCATGATGTACTGTCTAAAATCGGTGCTAAGCTGAATAACCTTATCCGTCTTCCAAAGAACAAGGAGTTCGATTGGACTATCGTATCTATTCTTGAGTACGTTCAGAAGAACACTAATACATTTGCAGTTGCACTTGAGAAAGACAATCGCATCATCATTAATGTACTGTCTCGTGATGGAATGAGCAAGTTGATTAATCACACAATGATTTCAACTGGTGATTATCCAGTAGACAACGACAACAAGGGTTATGTTCTTCTTGACTTAAACCTTCCTTACAACGATGAGAACGCAGTTATCGCAATGTCATACGCTAAGGACCAGTATGGTTCAGTAACTCTTAAGAAGATGTCTAACCTCTTCGGTAAGGATATTATTAAGGACAAGTACCTTAACAAGATTGGTATTACTCAGGACGATTATCTGAATCGTGAGGCTATTGACCCAGGTATCATGCTTCATAAACTCATTGATGAGGGTGATGAGAAGGGTGCAATCAAGCTTATCGAGAAAGAGGGCAAGGATTTCAATGTTAACTATGAGTTTAACATGAGAGTACCTATCTTCTCAGTAGTAAATGGACAGATGAATGACCTGTTTAATGTCATCATCAACCATCCTAAGTTTGACCCATCATTCGAAGACGGTTTTGGTGATTCTATTCTCCAGACTCTCGTATACATCTACAGTAGCGATGACGTTACTACAAGCAAGGATGACAAGAAGAACTTGGAGAAGATGATTAAGTCTATCCTTAATTGTAAGGGCTTCAACTACAACATTAAGGATATCAACAATGACACTGCACTTAACATCACTTGTGAATATCCTACTCTTGCATGGGTTACTGAGGAACTTGTAAAGATTAAGAGTGTTGATATCAACGCTAAGAATGATTTCGGCAACTCACCTCTTGCAAGCGCAATCAGAAACAAGAATATAGAGGCTATTAAGGCTCTTGGTAAGAGACCTGACCTCGTTATTGACGATGATGACAAGGCACTCGCTAAGTCAGAAAACATTGACCTCACTCAGCTTATTAAGCCAACAGAGGATGTATTCTCAGAAATAAAGACTCTGGAAGACGCTGAAAAGCTATTGGAATTTGCAATGACAGGTAATTTCTAATTTGATAGATGGCGTGGCAGAGAGAATGTCACGCCATTTTTAACTTATCATTTAACAATTCAAACTCAGAAATTTATGAAAACTTACGATTACACAAAATTTAAAAGGTGTTTTCTTGGCAATAACTTTGATGGTAATTTCGATGACCTCTTTGCTATGATTAATCGTGGTCTTAAAAAGCAAATAAATAACGAGGTACATCCAAAGGAACTCGAAAGACAAGAAAGACTTAAGAAAAGACAGGAAGCACACGAACAGTTACGACCAGCGATGAACCCTCTTGCAGGTCATGGTCTGGCAGGAGAAATGGGAATTGCCCCTGTCCCTGATGTTCCTCAGAATAGAGCTTTTAATCGGGTAAGGGACAATGATGAATATGCAAAGAAGGAAAAGAAAATGTTCATTACGCCAAATATGTTTAATGAAAGCGTCATAATCCTTCTTGGTAGCTTTGGATTTGGTAATAAAGACTTTAGCTTTTTCGAGAAAAAACTATCTGAATTTAATACCGCCCTAGCAAAAAACAACTGCCACATACTATTTGTTAGAGGAAATGATGAAGACCCATCATATTTTGATGAAGAAAAGATAAACTTCTCAAATATTAAAACATTGGTTAGTAATTGCGTAATAGCATTTAATAACTTTAACTGTCTGTGCATTGGTGGTGGCCTATCTATGGATAGAGAATGGAAAAAGGCTAAGATGAAGGAACTTGGATGCTCTTATTGGGAAAATGAAGACATATCCATCGATTGGGATGATATGAAAAAGACATTAGAAAGCACTAACTTTGCTTGTGTTATTTCTCGTCAAATTCCAACTTTTGTGCATCCAATGACAGATAACCAGAATCGTTGGCTAAAGACTAACCCTGAACTGGCTTCTGAAATCGTAAATAGCAGATTAAATATGGATTTGCTATATACAGAATTCATTAAATTAAATAAAAAGCCTTTCGTTTGGTGGAATGCATATCCAGGTGCTGCTTGCAAACAATCTATCAATAATATCATATTCAAACATGATTCATCTAATTCAATATCTCTGCTAAATGATATTGTATACAATGAATTCAGAATTCATTTGGTAGAAGAAGATAAACCATCTAAATCCATGTTGGATGATTTAAAAGAAAAATTAGGATATATTGATTCATCCACTACTATCTCTTGGACTGATGAGTTTGAATGGGATGCACAACACTTAGTAGGAGAAGTTAATCATGGCCATGCAGCTCCTGGTGATTTTGCTTTTGCTCCTGTTGATTATCCTGGGGCTATTATAAGACCAAATGAGCCTGTGGCAGGAATAGCTGAGGCACAAGAAAACCCAATATATGATGCGCAAGAAGAGCCAAGATTTGGTGAAGCAATAGGTCAGGCTAGAGGATAAAACTTATCATTATGGAACAGAAGAGAAGCAGATTTTTCTCAGTTATGGTTGTGGGACAAGACCCTACAGCCATAACAAAGAAATACGACTTGAATCTGAAAGTCGAACCTTACATCAAATATTTCTACCTTGATGCAAAGAAGTATAAAAACACTTCAATCAAGGCAATGGAAAAAATCCTCTCTGAGGCCGAGAAAATTTCTCTCCCTACAGGTACTAAGGCAGCACTAAAAGAACGCCTCAAACAGCTTAAAAACACGTCAGATTTTGATTATTATAGGCAACTTACCGAAGGTATGTTCTATGATAACGATGGAAATGCTCTTTCTGATGAAAATCCTAATGGCAAAT
>Ga0326511_10004859_pt1 | contig 10661 bp, 14 predicted proteins | sample 0_2496_0518_D_FD_203701 | JGI IMG/M metagenome (GOLD analysis project Ga0326511, IMG submission 203701) | Bovine rumen microbial communities from UC Davis, California, United States - 0_2496_0518 | ecosystem: Host-associated > Mammals > Digestive system > Stomach > Rumen | place: USA... | reverse complement strand
TTGGAGATAAAATAGGACTAGAGGTAAAAACATTAATAGATACAGCATACAAAAATGCAATTGAGCTTTTAAAACAACATAGAGACAAGCTTGACTTAATTGCACAAACTTTATTAGAAAAAGAAAAAATAAAAGAAGAAGATTTTAAGCGTTTCTTTGAAAAATAAGAAATTGAAAAATGACATTTATTTTTAATTCAAAAATAAATAATATAAAAAAATAAAATGCCAGAGAACTAAAATACTCTGGTTTTTTAAAATTTCCCCTTTTTAATTTTTAATTTTTATGATAGAATATTTGTAAAAAAAATAAAAATAGGAGAAAAACAGAATGCCAATAGAGAAAAATAAAGAATATATAGTAGAGATCATAGATAATGGATTTGAAGGCGAAGGTATCGCAAAGGTAGAAGGATTTACAGTATTTGTTCCCAATAGCTTGAAAGGTGAAAAGGTAAGAATACTAATTGTAAAAGTATTATCATCACATGCTTTTGGAAAAATACTAGAAATAATAGAAAAATCAGATTCAAGAGTAGAGAGTGATTGCGATACATATAAACGTTGCGGAGGATGTAATTTAAGACATATAAAATATGAAGAAACATTGAAAATGAAACAAAATGCAGTACAAAGTTTAGTTAATAAAACATTAAAAACAAAAATAAATGTAGAAGAATCATTAGGAATGGGAAATCCATATCATTATAGAAATAAAGCACAATATCCTATTGGGATTAATAAAAATGGGAAACCAGTAATTGGTGTATTTGCTAAAAGAACACATGAAATTATACCAATTGAAGAATGTTTAATACAAAATAAAGAAACTGAAAAATTAGCTAAATTTGTGTTTAATTTTATCACTAAAAACAATATAAGTATTTATAATGAAAAAACTGGAAAAGGATTAGTAAGACATATTGTAACTAAAATAGGAATAAAAACCAATGAAATTATGTGTATAATTGTAATCAATGGTCGTGATATTCCTAATGAAGAAAAATTAGTTAATGAAATTAAAAACAATTTTGAAAATGTAAAAACAATTATTAAAAACATCAATATGAAAAATACAAATGTTATATTAGGAAAAGAAAATATAAACTTATATGGAGATGGATATATAAAAGACAAATTAGGAGAATTTATTTTCAAAATTTCACCACTTTCTTTTTACCAAGTTAATCCAATACAAGCAGAAAAGCTATATAAAATAGGAGTAGAAGGTGCAAAGATAACAAAAAATGATATGGTATTTGATTTGTATTGTGGAATAGGAACGATTTCTTTATTTATGGCAAAATATGCTAAAAAAGTATATGGAATAGAAATTGTAGAAGAAGCAATAGAAGCGGCGAAAGAAAATGCTATAATAAACAATGTAAATAATACGGAATTTATAGCAGGAGATGTAGAAGAAATATTAGATAATTTAATTAACAGAAATAATATTATTCCAGATATTGTTATGGTAGATCCTCCACGAAAAGGATTAGATAATAAGAGTATAGAAAATATATTAAAGATTAAACCTAAAAAAATAGTTTATATTAGTTGTAATCCTGCTACATTAGTTAGAGATTTATCAAAATTGGAAGAAAAATATAATATTGAATTTATAAAACCTGTAGATATGTTTCCCTTTACTGGTCATTGTGAAGTTGTTACAGTGTTGAATTTGAAATAAATAAAATATAGAAGGGAGAGGAAAATGTCAATACAAATAATATATTTTGTCCATGGTACTACATATGATAATGCAATAGGTAAATGTAGTGGATGGAAACAAGTAGAATTAACAGATATTGGTAAAGAAAGAGTAATCAAATTAGGAAAGATAAGAAAAGATACTTATTTTGATATTATTTTTACTTCAGATTTGATAAGAGCGATAGACTCTGCAAATTTAGCATTTCCAGAGGTAAAGAAGATTCAAGATAAAAGGTTGAGAGAGTGCAATTATGGTGATTTGGATGGAAAAGATAAATCATTAATAATCTATGAAGAACATATTGAAAATGCTTTTCCTAATGGAGAATCATTAAAAGATGTAGAAAAAAGAGTTGAAAATTTTATAAAATTTCTTAAAGAAAATTATGAAGGTAAGAAAGTAGGTATAGTTGCTCATAGAGCTCCTCAGTTAGCTTTTGAAGTGTTAACTAAAGGGATTTCATGGGAAGAAGCTAATAAGAATGACTGGCGAAAAACTAATTCTTGGCAACCTGGTTGGGAGTATATTATAAAATAGAGCTAATAATAAGCATTTATTTGTATGTTCAAATTACGAAATATAATATTTATGAAAGAAGGAAATTAAAATGGATAATAATGAATTAAAAATGGAAATAGAAAAAATAAAAGAAAGAAATAAGAAAGTTGAATTGGATAAAGCGTGGGAAACAAGTTTTGTAAGAAGACTTTGTATATGTATATTAACATATATAGTTGTTGTAGTATATTCAATAATCACAAAAAATGTTACAAATATATGGATCAGTTCTTTGGTACCAGTAATAGGTTTTACTTTATCAACTTTATCTTTAAAAGTAGTAAGAAAAATGTGGGAAAAAGGAAAAAAATAAAATTAATAACAATAGGAAGTTTTTAGGAAACTACCTTTTCTTAAAAGAAGCAGAATATTAAATATATCAAAAATTAAATTCGGAGGATTTTTAAATGAACAAAATTATAGTAGAAGTAGGGTCTACCTGTACTAAAATTGACAAATATGATGGTGAAAATGTTGAAAGAATAAACGAAATTACAATACAATTTAAGAAACACTACAATGAAGATAAAACATTAAGAAAAACCGACATAAAAGAACTGATAGAAAGTATAAATGATTTAAAAGTAATATATGAAGACATATTTGTATGTGGGACAAGTATTTTTAGAAACTTAAATGAGGAAGAAAAGAAAAATTTCTTAAATAGATTTAAAAATGAAACAGGATATGATTTCAATATTATTTCACAAGATGAAGAAAATGAATTAACAGTTTTTGGAACTACAAGATTTGTAAAAGATAAAGTGTGTGTGTTTATAGGTGGTGGAGGCTCTACAGAAATTGCTATATTTGATAGTGGAATAAAAGAAAGTGTTAACACAAAATTAGGAGCTATTGATGTAATGCAAAAATTTCCAGACTTAGCAGATAATTATGCTACAACAGATGTTGAAACGGTAAAAGAATACATAAAGCAAAGATTAAACTTGCCTAAAGAAAAAGCCGATATATTAATATTAGCAGGTGGAGGACATGAGAAATTTGCAAGAAACTCAGGTATAAAATATGAAAAAAACACATTATATAATGATAGTGCATCTCCAATTATGATGGATATGGAAACAAGAATAAAAGAAACAAATAGATATTATAAAAAAATTTCTTTAGATGAGATAAGAGCAAAAGTTAATGATCCAGATTGGTGGTATGCAACTAGAGGAATGTGTGCTTTTGTGTTAGTTGTAGCAGAAACAATAGGAGCAAAATATATTGTTCCTACAGACATAGCGATGGTTTATGGACTGATAAATAAAGAAATAAACTATAAAAAATAATCTAGATAGTTTTTTATGAAAAATATGAAGGATTAAGAATGTTTGGAACCGTTGTAACTTATACAGAAGGTAATTATTATGAACAAGGAGAGATATGTTATGGAAAAGATAATTATGTTAGGAACAGGGATGGGTTCAGTAATGGATTTATATAATACTTGTTTTGTAATACAGAATGATAATGGAAGTTTTTTAGTAGATACTGGAGGAAGTATTGAAATATTAAAAAGATTAAAAATGATAAATTTAAATTTAGAAGATATACACCATATTTTTATATCTCATAACCACACAGACCATATACTGGGTTTTATTTGGATGTTAAAGAAAATTGGAGTTGCAGCATTAAATGGAAAAATAAAAGATAAGATAAATGTTTATTGTAATGATGTTGTCTACGAGTCAATACAAGCAATATACAATCATACACTACCACAAAAGTTTATAAATGAATTTCTAAAAGTTATAGATTTTCATGTTTTAAGTGATAACGAACAAATAGAAATAAATGGAATAAATTATACATTTTTTGATATAAATGCGAAATCAACTAAACAATATGGATTTGAGTGTTTTATAAATGGAAAAAGATTAGTGTTTTTAGGTGATGAAACCTTAAATCCTAATTTATTTGAAAGAGTAAGAGGAGTAGATTACGTAATGCATGAAGCTTTTTGTTTGGATTCGGAAGAAAATATTTTTCATGCATATCAAAAAAATCATTCTACTGTAAAGAGTGCAAGTGAAGTTATGAATAGTCTAGATGTTAAAAATTTAATTTTATATCATACGGAAGAGTCTCATGGCAAGGAAAGAAAAAGATTATATATGCAAGAAGCAAAAGAAAGTTTCAAAGGAAATGTGCTAGTTCCAGATGATATGGAAACTATAGAATTTTAGGAGGAATAATTATGATTATTGTAGCAGGTTGTGTAATTGTAAAAAAAGATAAAATATTAATGGTACAAGAAGCTCAAAAGAAATGTTATGGACAATGGAATATGCCAGCAGGACATGTAGATTCATTTGAAAAAATAACAGAAGCAGCAATAAGAGAAGTAAATGAAGAAACAGGTTGTAAAGTAAAACTTACAGGTGTATTACCTATAGAAACAGTATATATGCCAAACGGAGAGACCTTGATACATGTAAGATTTACGGCAGATTTGTTAGAAGAAAATATTAAATTCGATACAGATGAAATATTGGATGTACAATGGTTAAATATTCAAGAAGTAAAAAATATGAAAGACAAAGAATTAAGAGCTTCTGATGTAAACGTTAAATTTATAGAAAACTATGAAAATAACAAAATATATCCGTTAGATATTTTTGATAATAATGTATATGTTAGAAAACAAATATAAGAGGAGTTATTATGAGCAAAGAAGAAAATGTAATCAAATATTATATGATATGTAATAGATTGAAAAATGTTATTAGAACTGGCTGGAAAAAGTGGGGAGTAAAAAGAGAACGTATTGAGAGTGTTGCAGAGCATGTATTTGGGGTACAACAATTAGCAATTGCAATTTTTTATGAATATAAATATAATTTGGATCTAAAAAGAGTAATTATAATGCTTGCAGTACATGAGTTAGAAGAAGTAGGTATTGGGGATTTAACCCAGTTCGATATTTCAGAAGAAGAAAAACAATACAGAGGGCATAAAGTAGTTCATAAGATATTAAGTGAAGTAATCGAAGCACCATACATTGAAGAGCTGATTCTAGAGTTTGACAATAGGAAAACAGATGAGGCAGTATTTGCACATCTTTGTGATAAATTAGAAGGAGATCTTCAATGTAAAATTTATGATGAAGAAAATACAGTAAACATCAAAGAACAATTATCAAATCCAATATTCGAAGATGAATATGTAAAAACAGTAACAGAGAATAAAGAAAATAGAACATGGTCTGACTTATGGCTTTCTGTGACTAAAGAAAAATATGTTAAGGATGCTAACTTTCAAGAATTGTGGAAGTATATTTATGAAAACGATATAAAATAAAAAACATGAAAATTGGACAAAAGAACAACAAAAAGAATTTACTCAAGAATACTTCTTAAAAGTCGCAGGAGATAGTAATTTAATGTCTGGCTTTAAAATAGTATATAATCTATTAAGAAAAGAAGGACATAAATTTGTAGTAATAACAGCCAGAGGTGGGACAGTAAAAGAGATGAAAGATGATGCAATAAGAGTGTTTAAGGATAATAACATTGAGTTTGATAAATATTATTGGGCTGTTAAAGACAAGTTAGAAGTTTGTCAAAAAGAAAATATTGATATCATGATTGATGATGAATGGCAAAATATAAAAAGAATATCAGACAATAAAATAAAAACATTGTATTTTAGAGATACAAATATGTTAGAATTAGAAAAAAATAAATATATAAAAGAAGTCAATAATTGGGGGGATATATATAGATACTTAAATGAAATTAAATAATTAAGTTATATTTAAAAGTGATTATAGTCATGTTCTTTAAACATATGACTATATTTTTCTGTTCGTTTAATTTTATAAACAAAAATAAATATTATATAAACTATTATAAAAAAAGTATTGTAAAAGTATTAAAATATTATTTCATGTTATATAGAAATAATAATTAACAAAGTAAAATAGAAAAGGAGTTATCTAAAATGCAAGAAATAATTTTGCTAGATGAAATTAAAAATGGAATGAAAAATAAGCATACAATCATGTCAACTGGAGAAAAGAGATATAGACAAATATGTATGAAGGATAAAACAGCGTATATAAGAGCAGAAGGATTAAATAAAGGATATTGGCAAAAAAGTCATTTCCATAAATATGTAAAAGAAATTTATATTGTACAAAAAGGAGGTATTTTACTTGCGCAATATATAGATAGAAAAGTTCATATTAACAAAGTTAATGAAGATGAGACTTTTATAGTATTTCCCAATACCCCTCACAATGTCTACATGTATCCCAATACGATTACTCATACTGTAAAATATGGAGATGGAGAAGAATATGACTGGGAAGCGTTTGAAAAATTAGATGATATGATAAAAGAAAAAAACGTAGATATAGAGTATTTCAATAAAAAATATTCTACTGAGTAACAAAATCCCCTGAGGATGAGGGATTTTGTTATTATAGAACAGCTTTTTTAGTAGAATTTACTTAATGTTTAATAAATTAAAAATTTATTAAGTAACTAACAATTGCATGACTATCTAGATTATCGTGAATTACTTTGTTGTTAATACATAAGTTGTATTCTCTATTAAAATCATTTTTATTAAATAAAACAATAGCTATTGAATTATCGGTGTTCTTAAAAGCGGTGACCTCTATTGCATCTGTAAATTTACTAAAGCCAATTCTTATAGCATTAGGTTTAATAAATTTACTAAATTGTCCAATATAATAATAAGTTAAGGTTTTAATATATTCATTATTTTCTTTATTTAGCATAATTGGACTATTACAGTAATTTGATTTATGATTTGGGCCACCATTGTTATCTAATATCAAATTCCAATCGATATAAGCATTACATCCATGATTTAAATCACCTATGATATCATGCGCATATAGTTCACCATTATGTATTTCATCATTTGAATTAAAGTTTGAAAAACCAGTACATCCTTCTGTATGAAATAGTAGTTTATTAGGATATTGGTCATGTATTAAGCTTAAATTTTCAAAATGATCACCAGTATACCAGTGATAAGCAAAACCGCTAACTGCTTGTTTAGCTTTTTCAGAGGATAATTCAAGGTTTACTCTATTAAATAATTTTTCTTTGTTTTGATCCCATATTAAAATCTTTGTTGTTAGATGTTTTTTTATAAATGTAGGGTACAAATAATTTATAACAAAATCAATTTCTTCTTCAGGAGAAAAGATACAAGATTCCCAAGTTTGTATTGCCAAAGGTTCATTTTGTACAGTGATGTATTTTATATCTATACCTTGTTCTTTATATGCTTTAATATATTGGCATAAATAATCTGCATATATTTGTTTATATTTATTCAAAAGTTTTCCACCGAGATATTAGTTTTTTATTAGACTTCATAAAAGCAGGAGGAGACCAAGGAGAAGCTAAAAATGTAATATTATTATTTACTTTAATAGCAGCTTTAACTAAAGGTAAAATATATTTTTGATCATGTTCAATTGAAAAATCTTTTAAATCATCTTGAGTAGAATAAGAATAAGATTCTAGAGAAAAGTCAGAACTCCCAATTGGTAATCTTCCAAAAGAATAATTAAGGCCAGATTTTGAAAAATAATCATTTATAAAGTCATCTTTTTTATTTTGAGGTAATTGGTAATAAGCATATCCTGATGATTCAGTAAAAGCACCACCAAACCCTAAAAATGTTTGAAATGTTATATCTGGGTATATATTAATTACATTATTCTCAATCTTTTCCGAATATGAGTGTACATGTATAAAATTATATTTATGTAAAAATAAATTTCTCTTATAATTTGTTTCATATTTTAATATTTTCATAATAAAAATCCTTAGAATTAATTTAGATTTTTAAAGGATTTATCTATAAACCTATATAAATAATATATTAATTATATAATGTAATGTTATAATTTACAATAAATATAAAATAAAAGAATTAAAATTATAATAATTACTTTCTGTAATTCTATAAATATAGCATTTTTTTATAAAATTGGTAAAAAAACGTAAAAAAATTTAAAAATACTATTGACATTAATCAAAAAAATTAGTATAATAAATTTCGTCGAAAGCAAAACGGTCGCTTAGCTCAGCTGGGAGAGCATCTGCCTTACAAGCAGGGGGTCATAGGTTCGAGCCCTATAGCGACCACCATGTTTTACGGCCTGGTAGTTCAGTTGGTTAGAACGCTAGCCTGTCACGCTAGAGGTCGACGGTTCGAGCCCGTTCCAGGTCGCCATTTTTTTATATAGGGCATAAAAAAGAATATGGCTTGATAGCTCAGTTGGTAGAGCAGGGGACTGAAAATCCCCGTGTCAGTGGTTCGATTCCACTTCAAGCCACCATTATGCGTTTTCGTCGAACCGCTTGTAATTATTGGTACAAGCAGGTTTAAAGAAAACAAAAAGTGAATATCGTATCACTTATATAAGTCGATTTAGTCGGCTTAATTTTTTTGCTTTTAATATCAAAATTGGTAGAAAAAGTAAGAATTAGCCTCAAAATATTGAAAAAAGGAGGTTTTTGTGATATGATATCTACAGTAAAAAGAGAAATAACAATAAATAAAGAATTACTTTCTAAGATTGAATGGGCTTGCACTTTTAGTAATTGTAAACCAAAGATAAAGAATGGTAATTTGAGAATGGTAGAAAAAACTAATATTGCTTATGTAGAACCACATACTGCTGTTATTAAAGATAAAGTATATTTATTCTTTAATGAACACAAATATTTTTACATAAGTAATTTAGCAAATAAATATCCACTCTCAAAATTAAGAGATTTTATCAATGGTAACTAACACTAGAAGTTTTCTTTATTTCAGCAAGTAATACAATAATAAAATTTTAAAGTTAGTTTATAGTGTTAGTTAGCAAAGGCTTTCTAGCACTTTGTTTTTTTTTATGAGGTAGTGAATGGAAAACGAAGAAAAGAAAATTGCAGGTATTTATATTAGAGTAAGTACAGATGATCAAGTGAGGGAACGGTTTTTCTTTAGGAGAACAAGAAGAAAAATTAAGACAACTATGCAAATACAAAGATTTTGAAATATTTAAAGTATATAAAGATGCAGGAATATCTGCAAAAGATATGAAACATAGACCAGCATTTCAAGAAATGTTAGAAGATATGAAACAAGGAAAATTAAATTATATAGTAGCTTATAAATTAGATAGAGTAACTAGGTCGGTTCGAGATTTAGAAGTTTTAATTAGCACTCTTGAGCAATATCATTGTTATTTAATATGTGATAGAGATGATGTAAATACTTCTACTGCAAATGGAAGATTTTTTGTTAGAATGTTAACGGTTCTTTCTCAATTAGAAATTGAAATAGTTAGTGAAAGAACAAAATTCGGTTTAAATGGTGCAATTAAAGCAGGACATATTCCTGGTAGTTGTCCAGTAGGATATTATAGAGATAAAGATAAAACATTAAAAATAGATAATACAACAAAAGATGTAGTACTTAGAATATTTGAATTATATTTAGAAGGTAAAAGCTATCAAGCTATAGCTAATATTTTTAATAAAGAAAAAGTATTATATCCAGATTTTAAAAGATGGAGTGACTCAACTATTAATAGAATTATAAATAATAAGATTTATATAGGTGATTATGAAAGATATAAATATGATAGTAATAGAGAAACAGAAATATTTATAGATGTAGTACCTCCTATTATAACAAGAGCTATGTGGGAAGAAGTACAAAAACAGAAAGAGAAAAATCAAAGGTCTTATTGTAGAAATAGAGTTTATATATTTTTTCAAAAGCTAGTGTGTCCTACTTGTCGGTAAAATAATGACTTGCAAAGGTGCAGGTGGTAAGAAATCAAAATATATGTATTACTTCTGTGATAACTGTAATTTGTATTATAATGAAGATGAAATTGAAGATTGCTTAATAGATTACATATTAGATTTAGTAGAATATGATTTTTATGTTAAAAAGTTCTTCTATCCTCTACTTTCTGAGAAGAAAGATGATGAAACTAAGAAAATCGAAGAAGAAATAAAGAAATTAAAACAACAAAAAGAAAGACTAAAAAAGGCTTATGTAAGTGGTATGCTAGAATTAGAAGATGTATCAGAAGATTATAAATTAATTGATAATAAACTAGCTATACTAGAAAATAAAAGAATTGACTCATTAGATATGAATAAAGAAAACTATAATCCAGCTCATTTACTTGCTCAAAGGGATATAGAAAGAGAAAAACTAACTGAAAACAAAATGTATAAAGATGTTTTATTAAAATTATGGTCTATGAAAACAAAAGATAAGAAACAATCTTTTATATCTAAGTTTATTGAAACAGCAACATTAAAGAAAAACAAAGATGGCATATTTGAAATTGAGAAAATTAATTTTAGAAGTACCTTTACAGAACA
>Ga0326511_10004858_pt1 | contig 10661 bp, 14 predicted proteins | sample 0_2496_0518_D_FD_203701 | JGI IMG/M metagenome (GOLD analysis project Ga0326511, IMG submission 203701) | Bovine rumen microbial communities from UC Davis, California, United States - 0_2496_0518 | ecosystem: Host-associated > Mammals > Digestive system > Stomach > Rumen | place: USA... | reverse complement strand
TGAGGAAAATGTAATTCTGGTTCCTTTGAAACTTTTTGCAGGAAAAGCAAGAGTTAAACAAGTTTCAGGAAAGGGCTAGGAAAAGCAACGAACTTATGACCGTCCTTACAAGTTTTATGATACCGAAAAAGTTACAAACCGGAGTTTCCTTTGTTGAAAAATATTCCTGAACCTTCAGATTTGTGGGAATTTTTGTTGATTTAGAAGCTTATTTTCAGCAATGGATAGGTAACTTAAACAACTTATTTTAAACAAAATGATACTCACTGAACAAATGTACAAAAACCTGTACAGACCTTATTACCACGGTCAACGTTAAGAAACAAAACCTCTGTCAAACTTTTTCACTCTTTTTCCTCCTCCATTAAAGAATCAAAGTTTTCTTTTGCCCTTTTTATAACTTCCTCAAACTCTTCTTTTGAAGTTTCTTCAATTTCACTAAAAGAGATGTCGTAAGCAAAATTCTTTGTGTAAGCTACAGAGTATAGAGCTCTTGTAAAAGTCACATTTATAGCTTTTGGAAGAGTAATTGTGTGGTTTTCTTTTGAGAGCTTACAGCTTTTTGTAAACTTGAAATACACTATTGAGTAATTTTTACTTAGGATTTCATAATATTTTCCCTCTTCAAGTTTCAATTCTTCCGCCATTTTCTCAAAAGAGATTTGAGAGATTTTGCGATCCAATTCCTCAATCTCTTTTAATTTCTGAAATTTTAATTTTTTCAAATCTTCAATTTCTGTCATTTTTCTTCTCCAAAATTATAGAAAGCAACCTGCACCGCGTTTTCAAGTGCATCTATAACTTCGGATACCTTCAAGTCATCATTATTTGCCTTTTTTACACGAGTTTCCTGTACCCTCATTTATTTTTTCTCCTTTTTCAAAAAATTAGTTTTTAAAAGAAAAGAGCCAAGGACCTGAAGTCATATAATCCAAAGTAATTTGCAGGACTTTTCCCATTGGCATATGTTCATTCGGTATACAGCATGCATTCAACATGGAATCCAACGCTTTTGGACTATTTGCAAGGAAAATCATCTGCTGAAGCAAAGCATTCAAATAAATCGGGTCTATATCTTTGTCAACTTTTAGATAACCTCCAAGAGTGACTTCATTTTCTTTTTTGCACTTTTCAATTGTTTTTCCATCTGTTAGACTTTTTATAGTTTCGTCAAACTCTTTTCCCTTGCTGATTGTCTTTAGTTTAGCGGGCTTTTTAGCTTTTTCAGATTTTGGATGTTCTGCATAATCTATTGTTGCATCTTTGTCAGCTTTCAAATTTCCTTTTTCGTCCAACTTTGTAAAATAAATTACAGGCTTTACGTTTTTCTTTTCTTCTGAGGCATATACCATTCCATTCAAAATTTCAACAAGAAAAGTTTTAGAGATTTTCTCTACTTTATTCATTGCAAGTATTCCCTTCAAATCTTCAATGGCCTTTTTATATCCATTCTGAAATTCACTCATTTTTCTCCTCCTACATTTTCCTAAAAGAAGTCTTTTTGTCAAATCCGTGATTTATTGCTTTGTCAACATCTGTCAAACCAGCTGACTCTTGATCAACATCGTTATGCTGAGAAATAAGCCATTCTTCAATATTGTAATATACTTCTTTTGCATCTACCAATTTTGGAATAAAAGTATTTTTCAAAATCGGTATTCTATCTTCAATATTCTTAAAAGCCGGTTTTATTTCCCAGTTCGCAGCATTTCCTTCTTTGTAATTTTTTGTTAAATCTTTTGAAAAACTCTTCAAATTCCACGGGTTAAAAATCCCAAATTCAACAAATTCAATTGGCAAAGAATGTTTTATATCATAACACTTTCGAGCTGCAATCAATTCTGCAGAATATTTAAAAGGTTCAATACCTTTATCAAAGGAAAACTTGCGAAGCTCTGTTGTAAGTTTAATTATGTAAAGAGTATACCCAGTAAAAACACCAATTACTTTTTCAGTAAGTTGCTTTTCTCCTCTTGACTTCATAAGTGAGTCTATAACGTAATAAATTGTACTTTCATCATATGCATCACTTTCTCTTTTAATCATCCACATTTTTCTGCGATCAAAAGTTACATCTTCAGACCCGTTCTCTCCAAATCCTACATAATCATAGAAGTCCTTTTCTTTACATAATATTCGCATAGTGAGAAATATAGATGAATTCGCGAGTTAGCGAGACAAGAAAAGAATTGAATGTACAACGAGTTACGGGTTTTTAATTATATATTTAAAAAAATTAAAAAGTTTTTAAAACTTTTTTAAAAACTTATCTCGTTGTACATTAAAAAGATGTTTTGGAAGTACTCAATAATTTTGATCCTAGAGATGCAGATCGTGTTTTATCTGAGAGTAAAAGAATTTTCAAAGAACATGTAAAAGATTGGTGGAGCAGAGGACCGACTAATGTAGAGTTGAATGAATTATCAAGATTCAAAACCGTGTTTTAGATGACAAGGCTAATTCACAATCACAACACACATTTTTTGTAAAAAATATTTTTTTTTGAAAATTTCTTTTCCAGGCGCACCCTATATTTATGTGTGAGGTATAAGTAGATGAAACGATACATAGTTTATATTGATGAAGAGTTTTCAAGCCTTGGTCACGATGAGTTCCTTTTCACAGCGACTGATGCTGATCTTGAAAAGAAGGTTCGTAAATGGGCTGAAGACCGTGCAAAGACAATTTGTCGACAAGACAATACCGAAGCTTTTGAAAATGCAGTAAACATTTTTCGAAGTCAGTTGGTGATACAAGGGGTTGTAAAAGCGTCGGTTGCTACAGACTGGGTAGAACTTGCTAAATACACACTTCCTGACAGCAACCTTGAAAGTCTTTTGAAGGGTATTGAGTATTGTAAAAAACAAATTGCAAATACAGATTTCGCAGACCGTAAAATTCGTGTCGAAATCTCAGAAGGTCCTAGTGAAGATTTGTTCGGTTACCTGAAGTACGTTTCGGCAGCTATTCGTCGAACAAAGCTTGATGACGGATCTTTCGAATATGACACAACGATTAACTTGACAATCAAAGGTTGTTAGTGAAACTTCGCAGTTCTAAAAAGAGGGAGGTTTTTAACAGGTTTTCGGGTTGTGTTTTGTTAATTACTGCAGTCATTATAGTAACCGCATAAAGGAGGTTTGAAAAATGTCTAAATGGACTGGAAAATCGGATTTCGCGGATTGGTGTTTGATGCACAACAGTCCACAAGAAATCGTAGACAAAGCTACCGTCTATCTTGATAACGCTAAAGTTGCTATCAATAGTACACACGACTTGATTCCTTATTATACAAACCTGATTTCGAGCGCGTCTGGTGGTAAAAACGGTCAGACGATTCAACTCACTGCAAAGTCTTTTATCGATATCGAAGAAACAAGATTTATGTCGACAAAAGTCTATCAGGTGATCAAATGGAAAAGAAAAGCTGATAAAGGAAAGCAGAAATTCAACTATAGTTTTATAAGGAAACAAAAAGATTTCTGGTTAGGTGAGATTAATCTTTGGGAAAAGCTCATCGACACGGTAAATAAAAAACCAGAAATCGCAAAATTTCATCTCAATAAGGATTATGGAAAAGCTCTAACATTCATTGAGAGTTGGATTATTCCACAATATTTTAATGATGTGCATGATGCTTTACATACCAGAATGCGAGAGGAGTTTGTAAAGTACTGTTCAGAAAATGGATACTGCGCGTTTTCTTGGAATTTTGAAACTGGTGAGGTCGGTTATCAAAATCAAGGAGACTGGCATCCAATTATTCGTAAAATGTGTTTTGATATTGCTGATTTTCACAAAATGGAACGAGGAGTGTAAATGACTGAAAAAGAAATGATTGATGCGTTGAGTAATACGTCAAAGGTTGAAATTGATGATAATCTTATTGTAACAGCTTACGATGACGCTGATAAAGCGATGAAAAGCTATAACGCGAATTTTGGTGAAGATTTTTCCAAAAAACAACAAAAGCTTATAGACAGGGTCAAACTGTGTAGAGCTTTTCAAACTGTCGTTTTGGTTGAAATGGTTTTTGTAGGTGTTGTCGATCTTTTTACAACAAAAAATCTGACCATTGTAAACTTGATACTACTGTTTGTGATGGTTGTATTGAGTTGGTGTATAGCTGCTTTTGAAAGAGATTATTGGAAAAATATTGTAAGTGAAAAAGATGCCTACACAGACTTTTTGTTTAAGGAGTTTTACTGTAACATTATCACAACAGAGCGACGTAGTAGAACATTCAAAAGAGTTTATGAAGATGCTTATAGGGTTATGAGTAAATTTCCAGTAGATGAAATTGAAACTGCGAGACGAGATGTAGGTGTAGATTTTTCATATCTACAAAAAGAAACTGATTTTTTGGAAAAAATTGTAAAAAGGAGGTCAATTAAATGACAATCGTTTTTCATTCGGATAGACTAAAGAATATCAACTCTGTTGAAGATCCAATGTTTACAGAGCTTGTACATATTGTATCAGTCGAAGCTTTGAATCATTTTGGAAAAGGTTTTTTCAAAAGCAATTTCTTTTACGATGACAAGCTTGGCGGTTATGTCGAAGTAGATGTCTCTTCAAAGTCATATTTTGATGACATTGAACTTTCAAAGAAACGTATGTACAACGAGCAAGATGTTGATATTAGGTATATGACAGATTTTGTTTCTGACGTTGAAGAAAATCTCAGTTGGGGTGGTTTACAGGTTTTTTGTAAAGACTAACGAAAGTCATCTATAATTTAAGACATAAGAGGTAGAGGAAAAGATGGTTTTATTTTTCAAAAACGATAAAGGTAATAAACGAGTAATAGCTGAAAACTTGACATCAAGAAAAGATGTTTACGCAGCTATCAATTCGTTTCTTGACGAGCACAACTTCAAGTCTTATTATACGCGTGAGGTGTACGATAAAGATTCGGTAATGTTCGACGTCGGTTCTCACACAGAGTTCTTCTACCTAAACGGTGATTCAAACGAAATTGAAAAATTCCGAAATGAGCACTAAATATTTTTTAAAATTGTAGTTCGGCTGAAGAGTTACACTTTTCCTTAAGCTTATATTTGTACCTCCTATCTTGGAAAAGTGATTTTTTTTTGGAAGTGTGTTGGTGTGTGACCCAGCCGGAGCGGGAACAGTTTGCTAAACTGGTGGCAGATAAGATCTCCGAACAGGTTCGATTCCTGTACACACCGTATACATCGCAGGGTAGAGGAGTGGTTTTTCAACGGGCCCATAACCCGTCTTCGTCAAAGGCGATAACGTTGGTTCGAATCCAACCCCTGCTAGATATCTAAGATCTTTTGATTAAAAATATTAAAAAAATTGAAAGATTAGGGAAGGTAAAAACAAAATAATTTGGGTCTTTCGGTCAATAGGAAGGCTCCGACTTAGAGTCCACAGAGGAAGGGTCGGGAATGAGAGTTCGATTCTCTCAAGGTCCAATAAAAGCAGGTGGTAAGCTTCCTGTGACTACAAACGCTTAGTTAACCTCTTTCATTACTATAAAAGGGGTGAGGGACCACTTCTAATAATAGGTGGCGTTATCTGAGCACCCGATAGAACTTTCCTTGCAGGTCAGGGATTGAAACTCGATCGGTCACTGTAGAAGATAAGAAGTTACGCCAATACTTCAAAGGCCTGGTTAGCCTTCAGCCTAGTCAGCAAAACCACTTTTGAAAAAGGCATACGGGTAATTCCTTTCCTAGTAATAGGTTCCTTATACCCATAATTTTTGGGATATTGGTAAAATGGTGCATACGGGTGACTGTCACTCACCAGAGCACGAGTTCGATTCTCGTATATCCCGAACATCTATTAAGCGGAGGGTAGCGCACGGTCGGAACGTGTCGCTTCCGTTAATGTAAAAAAGTTGTTTTTTGTACCTCTCTAGAGGACCTTCAATTTTCGAGGGTCCTCTTTTTTTTGTAAACTAACTGGTCTATCATGAATTCGACCGAAAGTTATATAAAACAACACATAGCTCTTGTAAAGCAACGTATGCAGACTTTTATACAACTTCTGACACGACGAGCTTTACATCATGATGAATCAAAACTAAAGGAGCCTGAATTAACTTGGTGGAAACAGATAGACAAGGAGCCAAAATATCCTTACAATAGTTCTGAATATAATGCTAAAATGGCTAGATGGAGTAAACTTTTTCAATATCACTACGCTCACAACAGACATCATCCTGAACATTATCCTTTCGGTGTACGAGACATGACTTTGGTAGATATAATTGAAATGTTGTGTGATTGGTTAGGTTATAAAGAGAACTTATCCATATCAGAGGCTTTTCAAATCTGTGAAACACAAATGCAACGCTATGATATACCTGAAGACCTGCGTCATTTACTTTTTAATACACTTTGTCGATATTTCGCAGCTTTTGGTGGGGATCCTAATACAATACCTGATGGTATTGAAGAGGAGTTGTATAAACCGAAAAATAAAAACTCGATGCAGTTACAAGGCAATTTTGTAGATTTGTATGTTTGAATTTTCACTAACTAAGTATTAAAAATCAATAAAAGGAGATTTTCGATGAGAATTCGTAGGCGGCAATATTTTGGTGAATCGGTTACAGGTTCAGATAATGAGGTTATTTTCAAGGTTGTTCCAAAAGTACATACTACACAAGATTCTGTTTCAGATATAACATTCCAGCAGTTCGATGATTATTTACTTTATCAAGATCCTAGCTTCAATCCAGACAGAACTTGTCGTAAAATGATTCAGGATGAGATGAACTCACTAGGACCTGAGGGTTTGATCTCATATCTCGATGAGTCTGATGAAATTCGTGAAAAAGTTTCTAGTGTACAGCTCGATTTTGATCTAGATGAATCTGTACTTAATGTAATCTGTAAACTCAAAGTACCTGCAACATCTGAGGTTGTAAAAGAACTTGAAGCTTGGGTAAGAGGTCAGCTTTCAGATGGTTGGGGTGAAGGTTTTGAACAACAACCTCTTGATAGCGGTACCGTGTATGCCGTTGTCAATGTAAACGATGAGTATGACGTAGACTTCTTTGCCGATTATAATAAAGCTGAACGTGAGTGTGAAGATAAAAACAATTACGAACCTGAGTATGAAGACGAAGACCCAGCTGAGTATGAGGTAGACGAAGTAAACGTTGAAGTCTATTATAGTTTCCACGACAGACATAAGGATTGTATTATAGACACTATCGTCAACGGAATCAATAGGGAGGGTTACGATAGAGAGGGTTATAAAGACGGTTATGACAAGTATGGAAGGGACCGTGAGGGTTACGATAGAGAGGGTTTCAATCGTAACGGTAAAGACCGGCAGGGTTTTGACAAAGATGGTAACAGGATGACAAAACTCGGTTATCTTTTGAATAAGGCTGATTTGGAAGGAATGGATCCATCTGAGTATGATGATCTTTTTGAATCTAGACGTCGTCGTTTTAGTGAAGATCTTGGTGGTAACTATACAGATAAGGATTTTTCTAACGAAGCCTTCTTCTATAATGACGGTGACAAAAATTTTTACAAAAAGTCAGGTAAGAAAGATCCTGTAAAACAGAGCAAAACTGGACCAAAGGCTATAATTACAGCTGAAGTATTGAAAAAAGCTGGTACCAAAAAAGGCTTGGTTCATGCAACCAAAGCTACAGATTTTGGAGCAGCTGGTGATTATGGTGTAGACGTGAATGGAGATGGTAAAGTTGATGATGTTTACGTTGTAGATCAGAATGATGTTAAACAGGCTGAAAAACGTAAGTTGCCAAAAGAATTCGAGGAGGCTAGACTTCGTAAGCTTCGTGTTAGAGTTCGAATGATGGAGAGAAACTTGAGTGAAGCCAAACGTCGTTATGACGGAGCTGTAATGACAGATGACGAGTAATGTGATTCAACAGTAATCTTTTACGGATGACAAAAAGTAAACCCCTGTTTTTGACAGGGGTTTTTTAATTCACTTGAGAATATTTTTAACAGATCTAAACAATTGGCCTTTGTCCGTTAATTTTCCGTTGATTTGTGCTTTAAAAGCTGCATCCAAAGCTTTTTTAAAAAGCGGCGAAGGTTTTTTACCGAATTTGATTAAATCATTTCCGGTTAAAATAGGTTTTGGTAAAGGTCCTCTAGAAATAAAATCTTTGATTCTTTCATCATTCATTATATCTTGAACAGAACCTCTTTCATCAAAACCTTCGAGTTTTACTCCTCCTCTTTCATCAGCTAAGGCAACCAACATTATTTCTTTGAACAAAGGGTGAGCTGTGCATCTCCACAAGTGCTCATCTGACAATTTCTGCAACTCATGAAATTCCATATGATGTGCAATTATACTGCAAATAAAATGGGTTTCTTCATTGCTCATTCTCAAAGCTTTACAAAATTCGATTGCAGGCTCAATTCCCGTCTGGGGATGTTCTGTTACTACAGGAATATCAGATTCAAGAATTTCCTTTCCATCAAAAATGAAAGTCTTTGTTCTTTTACCCTGATGCTGACAATGAATCTTACCCAAATCATGCAGCAAAGCCCCGAGTTTTAAAAGAAAAATTTTCTCTTCATCCAAATCAATTTTCAATTCAGTAATGTTTGTACCTTCAAAAATAATCTTATGCATTTCAGCAAAAGTCAAAAAGGTATGTGCCAAAACTGAACCGTGCTCAATTGGAGTGCAGCCTATAAAATCTCTTTGCTCCATTACAAAGAATTCTTTTCCTTCAGGATCCTTGAAAACAGATCCTTCTGCGTGCCATCTCCAAGCCTGTTCCACTTCATCCATTTTTTCAAAAATGTCAAGCAAACCTACAACTTCGAAAATTCGAGCTGCATATGCAAAATGAAAAGCTTCTGATTTGTATGTAAAGAATTTACCCGCAATAATTTGCTTAAACTCTTTGAGCATTCTTTCTTTTGAAACTTCAGAAAAATCTAAGCCTTCGCAAGCTCTTTTAATTTCTTCTGTATCATAAGCTGCTGTAAAGCCTGTCTTTGCCAAAAATCTAACAAATCTAAATGCGCGTAAAGGGTCTTCCTCTAAACGGTCTTTTGGATTACCCACAAAACGCAATGCCTTTTGTTTAATATCTTTTTGACCTCCAAAAGGGTCAACGATGTTTCCATCTTTATCTTCGTACATTGCATTGATTGTAAAATCACGTCTTGAAGCATCTTCAACGAGATCTGTGGTAAACCCAATTACAGGATGCCTGCCTTTTGTTTCGTCTTTTCTAAAAGTTGCAATCTCAATTTCCTCTAATTTACCGTTTATCTCAATTAAAGGTATTGTAACTCCAAACTGTTCAGCGTTTTTAGAAACGTTTGAGAATTTTGTAAAAATAGAGCGAAGATTTTTGGGTTCGGCATTTGTCGTCAAATCAAAGTCATGAGGCTCTTTACCTAAAAGCTCATCCCTAACACAGCCTCCAACAAAATATACCTTAAAACCTGCCGCTTCAATAGGTTTCATTACTTTCTCTATAATTTGTTTTTTCAATTCACTACTCCTCGCATGCAGCTGAATCATAACCCTCTTCATAACCACACTGAAGGATTTCAGCAAAAAGCTGCGTAGCTATTTGTTTAAGATCATTCTCTGAAGTGTTCAGGTTTATTGCAGCTAAGTTTTCAAACACCCAATTTACCCACTCTTTTCGATTTTCTTGGGTTTGCATTCCATATCTGATATCAATTTTTGGGGACTTTGTCAGTTTCATTTTTTCAAGCCTCTTTTCTAAAAACATAACCGGCTTTAGTTTTGTAAATCAAGCCTTTTTCGATTGACTGCTTTACAAGCTGCCTTGCGTAAACTGGCATTTTCTTTTTTGCGATTGTCATCTGTTTTTCTGAAAGATGAAAACCTTTCAAAAGATACTGTGCAAAGCTTGAAAGAATACGTGCATCACAAGCGCGAAAACCGACTAAGTTGCAGTAGCGTACGTCTTTTGAAGACTGCTCATCTTTTGTCTGATACTCGTAAATGCGAAGAATCGCTTTTTCAATCTGAACGCGATTTGTTGAGAGCTGCGTTTTAAGCAACTCAATGATTTGATTTCTGCTTGTGAATTTCATATATCCGTACCTCTGCTTATAATATAGGGTATATTTCACACAAACTTTTTCAGAAAATATTCAAAATTTTTTACTCAGTATAGTTAAGAACACCATTCCGATTTGGTTTAATATCATCAGCGAAAGAAAAGAACTTTTTACAAACAGTGTAATTTAATTTCTAAGAGCTGTGTTTTTTTAAAACTTTGGGAAATTGATCTGATCTCTGAAAGTTGATCAAAAACACAGCTCTTTTTATGATATCTTAATTATTTGATTTTTTTTTAACTTTTAATTGATTAAAAGAAATTAAAAAGAGCTGTGTTTTTGATCAACTTTGGGATCAAAAAGTTGTTTCCCAGATTTAAAGAAAAACACAGCTCTTTTTAATTTAAAAATTAACGGAATTACATATTTTAAATTAACTTATCAAAAGAGCTGTGTTTTTTTAAAACTTTGGGAGAAATGAATTTGATCCGAGAGTTGATCAAAAACACAGTTCACTAACTTAAGCTATGAGAGTCAAAAAATCAAATGAACTTGAAATTACAGATTGGTTAACATCCCTTGGATATGAAGTTGAACAAATTGATCAAGGTCTTCGAGTAAATCTTGAAAATGATTCTG